>ERZ857629.24-NODE-24-length-208373-cov-7.080440_pt1 | contig 208373 bp, 195 predicted proteins | sample MGYA00519700_ERZ857629 | MGnify/ENA primary metagenome ERZ857629 (study PRJEB31778, sample SAMEA3449351) | human gut metagenome | biome: human gut; feature: human-associated habitat; material: faeces | place: United Kingdom | collected 2010/2012 ... | reverse complement strand
TACAAAGGCATCCGCATGAGATGTCAGGGATCAAGGTGAATTACCGAACACAGTTCCCAGGAAGAATCCCCGTCCGTATTTGGTACTGTATTTTTTGTACCGTCATCAAGAGAATGACCCACTACATTACAAAACGCAACGTCGTGGTTTCTCTCCAATTTATATATGGGACGGTAGTTTTTCAGCCCCATGGCGAAATACGAATGCACTATGTGCGGTTATGTATACGATGAAGCCAAAGGGATACCCAATGCGGACATCCCTCCCGGAACCAAGTGGGAGGACCTCCCCGACGACTGGACCTGCCCGATGTGCGGATCCACGAAGGACATGTTCCAGAAGATAGAGGATTGAATTTGGCCAAGTACGTCTGCACCATGTGCGGTTTCTCGTACCGCGAGGATAAAGGGAGGCCGAGCGAAGGGATCGCAGAGGGGACCGTCTGGGACGATGTGCCAGACGATTGGAAGTGCCCGATGTGCGGATCCCCCAGGAACATCTTCAGGCTCTACAGGGACGAGTACGTCGAATGATGCGGACGGAACGCCCAATCATGAATGGAGAGATATCATGGCGAAATACGAGTGTACTCTGTGCGGATACATCTATGACGAGGAGAAGGAAGGTGTGAAGTTCGCCGACCTCCCCGACGACTGGACCTGCCCGGACTGTGGTGCCGATAAGAGTAATTTCGAACTGAAGGAGTGAAATCCTTCTTTTCTAAACATCTTCAAAACCTGTTATTTTCCTGTCTGGCACATTGTCTTCTCATAAGTTACCGCTAGGTAACTATACAAATAATAGTATTATATATCCTGTAGAGTGTGATGGGACATACTATGTCGATCGTAGCAATCGTATCAAGCCCTCGTAAGAATGCGAACACCGATTTCCTTGTGAATGCCGTCGCAGAAGGCGCCAAGGAGAACGGAAAGGATGTGCAGACCTTCTACCTCAACACCCTCAAGGACAAGAAAGGATGCCAAGGATGCGATGCCTGCAAGAAGAACGGCGGTACTTGTGTGACCAAGGACGATCTCACACCCGTCCTCGACGCCATCAGGGATGCGGAGGGTATCGTCCTCTCCTCCCCCGTATATTTCGGAGAGGCCTGCGGTCAGTACAGGATGTTGGAGGACAGGCTGTACGGATTCCTGAAGGCCGACTTCAGCGTCAGCTTCGAGGCAGGTAAGAAAATGGCCGTAATAACCGCCGCCGGTTCCGCCGGAGCGGATGCCCTTGCAGACAAGATCGAAGGGACCATGAAGAACTACTTCAAGTGCGAACCCATCGGCAAGATCGCCGTCGTGACCCACAACGACAGGAAGTTCTCCGAGAACGATGCCGATCTGGTCGCACAGGCCAAGGCGCTCGGAAAGAAGTTCTGAAACTGTAACCAGGAGGGGGATCGCCCCCCCTGTTCTTATTTAAAAGATCCCCCCGGATCCCGGGGGTGGTGTTTCACTGCTCGATGGCGAGCAGGGCGTTGCCGCACTGTACGGTGGAGACCTCTCTTCCGTCGAGGGACAGGGATTTCTGGACGTCGAAGAACTCGGGCCCCATCTCTACTTTCTGGCCGTCGACATCGAGGACGACCTTACCCTCGGAGATCTGTTTCGCGAGGTCGTCGGCGGACGTTTTTCCGAGAGCGGCCACGATGGCCTTCGCCTGTCCCTTGAATGCAGGACCCAGCTTGGCATATACGGGCTTGACGGAGGCGACCTTCTCGATGAGGTCGGCACTTTCCGCGATGACCAATTCCTTGGCCCTTGCACCCTGTCTGATGTCCTCCTCGGACATCCTGTACATGGCGGAGTCCCCTCCGATGATCTCCAGTCTGGATATGTCGGCGTTGATGTTGATCTTCCTCTCGGCCTTCCAGGCGCGGACGGTGGCGATGAACTCGGCGGCCGCATCTCCGGCCTCCAGGGCCCCGGCGTCGATGTTCATGGGTTCGGGCCAGGGGGTGAGATGGATCGATTTGGCACCGTCGAACTTGGCGTAATGGGTCTGGTAGACCTCTTCGGTTATGTGCGGCATGAAAGGTGCCAGCAGTTTGACGGCGTTCAGGAAGACGGTGTAAAGCGTGTATCTGACCGCATCGTCGTCCCTGCTCTTGACCATCTCGACGTAGTCGTCGGCGAACACGTGCCAGATGAAGTCCTCGACGAATTTCATGGCCTTGTCGAACTGATATATCTCGAAGTTCTCGGTGACGTTCTTGATTGTCTGGGACAGTTTTCCGATGATCCACTTGTCCGCGGTCCTGAGCTCCGCAGGCTTCTCGGGAGCCGTCTGAAGGCCCTCGAAGTACCTGCTGACGAACTGTCCGAGGTTGTAGACCTTTATGCAGATCTTCTTTCCGCGGACGACGTCCTTCTCCCTGAAGGCGTGGTCTATTCCGAGGGAGCAGGTGGCCGCATAGTATCTGAGGGCGTCCGCACCGTAGTTCTCCAGGATGGGTATGGGGTCGATGACGTTCCCGGCGGATGTGTGCATGGGGGTTCCGTCGGGGGCCATTATGAATCCATGGATCATGATGTCCTTCCACGGTTTGGATTCCTCAATCTGTTCCGCCCTGAGAATGGAGTAGAACGCCCAAGTCCTGATGATGTCGTGGCTCTGGGGCCTGAGGGACATGGGGAAGAGCTTCTTGTGGAGCTCGGGGTCCCTCTCCCAGAACGTGTTGTACAGGGACGATCCGGAGGAGTCCATCCATGTGTCGAATACGTCGGTGCATCCGACGAGTTCGCCGCCGCATTCGGGGCACTTGTCGACCGGGGCCTTGTCCATGGTGGGGTCCACGTACTTTCTGGCCTGTTCCTCGGTGGCGCAGACGGCGTGTCCGCATTTTTTACATTCCCATACGGGGATCGGAGTGGCGAATATCCTCTGTCTGGAGAGGACCCAGTCCCACTCCAGGGACTTGGTCCAGTCCTCGAGTCTGACCTTCATGAACTCGGGGTACCAGTTGATCTCGCTAGCCCTCTTCAGGATGGCATCCTTGAAGGTGGTGGTCTTAAGGAACCACTGGGGGACCTGCAGGAACTCGATGGGTGCCTTGCATCTCCAGCAGACGGAGACCTGCTGGGGGTTGTCCTCCTGTTTTACGAGAACTCCGGAGGTCTTGAGGTCCTCGATGATCTGTGCGCGGGCATCCGCAACGGGCATACCGGCGTATTTGCCGGCCAGTTCGGTCATCTTGCCCTCTTCGTCGATACCCTTCTCGAGCTCGAGGTGGTACTTCATGATCCACTCGAGGTCGCTCTTGTCCCCGATGGTGCAGATCATGACGTTCCCGGTACCGTAAGTCATGTCGACCTTGGGATCGGAGATGATCTTGACATGTCTGCCGTAGATGGGGGTTATGAGCTCCTTCCCTACCAGGTCCGCCTTCTCTTTATCGGCAGGGTTGACGGCGACGACCTTGCAGGTACAGATCAGCTCGGGGCGGGTGGTGGCTATCATGACGTAGTCGTCGGTGCCGGCGATCTGGAACTTGAGGTAGTTGAGTTTGTTGACGTTGTCCTTGTACTCGACCTCGGCATCGGCGAGGGCCGTCATACATCTGGGACACCAGTTGACGGGGAAGTTGGCCTTGTAGACGAGGCCGCGGTTGAACAGCTTCACGAAGGAGAGCTGGGTGATGCTCCTGTAGTAGGGGGCGTCCGTCTGGTAGTAGATGGACGGATCCATGCTCTCCCCGAGGATCTCGAAGTGTTTGGTCATCTGTTCGATGAAGCCGTTGGCGTAGTCCGAACAGAGTTTCCTGTACTCCTGCCGGGGCAGGTCGAGCTTGGTGATGTTGTACTTCTTCTCCACACGGACCTCGATAGGGGTACCGTTGACGTCGAAACAGAGGGGGAAGAAGACGTTGTAGCCCTTCATCCTCCTGTAGCGAGCGGCGAAGTCGATGAGCGAGTATCCGGTGGCGTGTCCGAGGTGGAGGTTCCCGGATGTATATCTGGGCGGGTTGTCGATGCTGAAAACGGGCTTGTCGGATTTGGGGTCGAAGCGGTAGATGGCCTCCTTCTTCCACATCTCCTCCCATTTTTTCTCGATCTCTGATGAATCGTATGCCATGGTAACTGTGGCTGGGTAGAAAGCGAGAGTATAAATAAAAAACCTTTAAGAGAACGCGCGACTGGGGATAAAGGTATTTGGAGAGGGCCCGGAGGCCCTCTTTTTTCAAGGCTTTATCTTCTTCCTTCTGGAGACGTGGTTGTCCTTCCGGTCCTTGACCAGATCGCCCAGCTTCTTCACCAGGTCGTTGTTGGTCTGGACGATGTCCCAGCCTATCTCCTTGGCGTTGAACGTCCTGCCGTTCACGAAGAGCTTGCCTATGAGGCTGTACTTCTTCTTGTCACCGGATTCGTTGTACCTCGTGACGTGGATGGTCAGGGATTCCGGCCTGTGGATCTTGCTGATCTTGGCCATCTCCGCCGCTATGTCGGAGTACATCGCATCGGCGTAGATCTTGTCCTCTTCGTCGAGGCCGCTGATCTGGACGTAGAGCTGGTCCCTTTCCCTGCAGGCCGAGATCATCTCTATGATGTCGTATTCGGTCAGGATGCCGACCATCTCGTCGCCGTCCATCACGGGCAGGGTGGAGATCTTCTTGCTGGCCATGACATCGGCCGCACTCTCCATATCGTCCTCCCAATCCACGGTCATCACGTTGGTGACCGCGACCGATTCCACCGGGATCTGCGTACTCGGGCTCTTGGATATCCCAGCCACGGATCTCTCGCCGGCCTTCCAGCCGTTGTCTATGACCTCCCTCATCCCTACGACGCCGACCAATGCTCCCGCACTGTCTATGACGGGCATGGTCCTGATATCCAGGCGTCTCATCGTATCGACCGCTTCGGACAGCATGGCGTTGTCCTTCACGTACTCCACGGGGGTCGTCATGATCTCCCAGACCTTGACGTCCTTGAGGGACTTCATGTCCGCCGCTATCTCGATCAGGGCCGTCCTGGAGACTATGCCCGTGATCTTCTTTCCGTTGACGACCGCCAGCTGCCTGCAGTTGTTGGTCACCATGTATTCGGCGATCTTCGTGATCTCCGTCTCTTCCGATATGGTCGGAAGGCTCGATACCAGAGACTTGATCTTGGTCTCGGGTGTGGCGCTCTTCTTCCTCAGTATGGTGCCGTAACGCATCATTCCGATGTAGCTCCCGTTCTCGACGACAGGGATTTCCTGATATCCGGTCTTACGCATAAGTGCCAGACTGTCGGAGAGGGTGTCGTCGGGTCCGAGGGTCGGAAATTCCAGTTCGACGATGTCACTTACGGACAGGGAGTCTATCTGGGACTTGAGTATAGAAAGCTTCTTGAGATCTTCGAGATCCTTTATTCCCACTTCTTTTCACCCCGTATTAAACATCGGCGTGCTGACAATATAAAGGTACCTTCGAAGCGGGACGCATATGCGGTTTCCGGGACCGTTGGCTGTCTGGATAGGGAAGAAATGGGATCAGAACGGGGTTTTGGACACCCATTCTGAAAAAGAAATAAATAGGTTCAGAGGTCGGAGAACTTCTTCCCCGCGAGGAGTTCGGAGATTATCGTCTCGGCGTCCTCGGCCTTTATCCTCTTCTGCTCGGCGGAATCCCTGTCCCTGAGGGTGACGGTGCCCTTGTTCTCCCCGTCGAGGGTGTCATAGTCGACGGTGATGCACCACGGGGTACCGGCCTCGTCCATACGGGCGTATCTCTTGCCGATGGTCCCGGATCCGTCATAGTACGCCTCGACGCGGTGGGTGTGGATCTTCTCGCAGAGGTCCTTGGCGAACGTATCCAGTCCGTCCTTCTCCATGAGCGGGAACACCCCTACCTTGATGGGGGCCACCTCGGGTGCGAGTCTCAGGGTGGTGTAGTCCTTGTCCTTGTCGTAGGAGTATGCATGTTCCAGTACGGTGTAGAATATCCTGTCGAGACCGTGGGAGGGTTCGATCACATGGGGTACGATCCTCTCGCCGGCGACCTTCTCCTTCACCTTGACGACCTCGAACATATCGCCGTCGAGGACGATCTCCTCGCCGTCCACGTCGATGGAGAGTTTTCCGTCGGAGATGTCGGCGGGGGTCTTGGCCGCGATGGCGTCGGAGACTGCCTTCGCCTTTCCCTTGAACATCGGACCGACCTTCTTGGAGTTGGGTCTGACCTTCTCGACCTCCTCTTCGCGGGGCTCGTTGAATCTCTTGAAGTGACTGAGGTCCGCACCGGAGAACTGGGCGTGCCTCGATAGGTCCCAGCATCCTCTGTCCGCTATCCCGGTGATCTCGGTCCATCCGAACGACAGCAGCGCCTCGGCATCCCAGCAGTCGGCCGCGTAATGGGCCATCTCGTCCTGCAGGTGCTGTCTGAACCTCAGCCTCGCAGGGTCCACTCCGGCACGGACGAGGAGCTGTTTGGTGGTACCGACGAAATATCCCAGGACCTCGTTGGCGATGATGTGCTTCTCCACCGCCTCCCCGACCGTCATGGTGACGGTCTCGGTGCCGGTGTTGGGGAGCAGGGTCAACACCTCGTCCTTCATCTGGTCGAATCTCTCCCAGTGCTTGTCCTCGGGGTCGACGAAGAGTTCCACCTCCATCTGGTTGAACTCCCTCATCCTGATCATACCCTGCCTGGGGGCGATCTCGTTCCTGTAGCTCCTTCCGGTCTGCATGACCCCGAGCGGGAGCTTCTCCCTGTTGTATCTGTAGAGGTTCAGGAAGTTGACGAAGATCCCCTGGGCGGTCTCGGGTCTGAGGAATCCGACGCGGGACGACCCGGGTCCGATGTTGGTTCTGAACATCAGGTTGAAATCCTCCACGGGTCCCAGCTTCCCGCCGCATTCGAGGCAGACGATATCGTGGTCTATGAACGCCTGGTCGAGCTCCTTTTCGGTCATGACGTCGGGGTTCTCGTAGAACTCCTTCACCAGGTGGTCGGCGCGGAAGGGCGAGCCGCATTTGGTACAGTATGTGATCTTGTCGGCGAATTTGTCGAGGTGTCCGGACGCCTTGAAGACGTCGCGAGGATTGACGGTCTCCGTGTCGATCTCCACGAACCCCTCGCGGCCTTTGTATAAACTCCTCCAGATCTCGACGATGTTGTTCCTCAGGCTGAATCCCAGAGGACCGTAGTCGTACATTCCGGCCACGGAGCCGTAGATCTCGCACGACGGCCAGATGAAGCCCCTGCGTTTGCACAGGGACATTAGGTCGTCCGACTCGTTGCTCACTCTACCGCCCCGATGATGGCACGGAGCACATCCACGTCGTAGATCATGCCCACGAGCTCGTCCTTGGTCCCGTGGACGGGGACCTGACCGAAGTCGTTTACGATCATAATACGGGCGACCTCGCTGAGCGAGGTCTTCCTGAAGACCGTGGTCGGCTTGGGGACCATGTAGTCCTTGACGGTCTTGTCGTTCGCCAGGTACTTCTCGGTCGCGGTGTAGAACAGAGGCATGACGTTCCTGAGGCCGATGAGCTTGGGGTCCTCGACACCGAGCTTCTTCGCCGCCTCGGCGTCGGAGATCTGGTCGCTGAACAGGTCACGGTCGGTGAGGATGCCGGTCAGGTCGCCGTTGGCGTCCAGGACGGGCACGGCGGCGACGTCGCTGATCCTCATGGCGCTCACGATGTACGTCAGGGGGTCTCCCTCGTACGCGGTGACGCATGTGGTGCGGATGACGTCCTCCGCCTTCATGTCCGTCTTTATGTTCCTGACCTCCCTCAGGATGTCAGTAGGCGTGACGATACCCACGAGCCTGCCTCCCTCTATGACGGGGAGCCTGTGGATCCTCTTGTCGGAGAGGACCCTGGCCGCCTCGGCCAGGGTGGCATCGGGACCGATGGTTATGCAGTCCTTCTTCATGATCAGGGACAGCTGGTCCTCGTCCAGCTTCCTGAATATGTCCCTTCTGGAGACTATGCCCATGAGCTTCCCGTCCGAGGAGCGTACGACCGGGAGTCCGGTGAGGTTGTTCCTGACCATGGTGTTGATGGCGTCGTTACGGCTGCCCGGTACCTCCACCACGATGGGGGCCGGGGTCATCACGTCTGCTACTGTCTTCATTTCGATATCACTCCGAGTTCCTGACTACGATAACGGGGCATTCCGAAAGCTTTACGACCTTCTCAGCCACGCTTCCCACAAGGATCTTCTTCATCCCGGTCCTTCCGAGGGTACCCATGACGATGACGTCGTACTTGCCGGACTCCCCTGCGATGACCTCGGCGGGCACTCCGGAGAGGACCGCCTCTTCGACGGGGATGTTCCTGGCCTTTCCCTGTTCGGACACGTATCCGACGGCGGCCTTCGCCGATTCGTCGGTAGCATACTTGTCCTTTACATACAGGGCGGTCACGCGCCCTCCGGCAACCTCGGCAAGGTCGAAAGCCTTGGCGACGGCCGCCTTGGTGAATTCGCTGCCGTCCGTCGGCACGAGAATGTTCTGGAAGCTCATTTCGTTACCTTCTGCTTGTTCTTGTTTATTGTTTCATATTATATCTATGATTGCCAGGGCCCCGTCATTGCTTCGACGGGGAGGACCTTACAACCATCACAGGGCACTTGGATCCCTCGATGACCTTCTCGGCCACGCTTCCCATGAGGACCTTGCTCATCCCGGTCCTTCCGAGGGTACCCATTACGATGATGTCGTAATCCTTGGAGACAGCGTTTATCGCTCCCGAAGGGATGCCTTCCACGATCCTCTCCTCGAACCCGACGCCGGCCGCCGTCGCCTTCTCCTTGACATAGGCGACCGCCTCGCGCCCCTCCTTCTCGAGGGTCTCGTAGACGTTGACGATGGCCGCATCCATGGGCATGTTCGAATATACCGACTGGTCGACCACATAGAGCGCCGTTACGGTGCCTCCGCTGACCTTGGCCAGTTCTATGGCCTTGTCTACGGCCGGGTTGGTGAAAACGCTCCCGTCGGTGGGGAGCAGGATCTTTCCGAAACTCATTTTTTGGACTCTCCGCATCACGGAACGAATACCGGTCCCTCGGAGTCCAGGGCCGTGTCGGGGGACTTCCCCGGGCATGGCAGGACGACCGCTGGGTCGGAGGTTCCGAATGCTGATGATATCGATTTAGTGCGATTTAATAACTTTCCACCGCCGTCTATCAGGCAATGCCAGACATCGGATGGGTCTCCGCCCTGTGCGGAGAGTATCCTGGCCAGCATCCTCGCCTCCCCCCGCATGTCGGGAGGGCACAGCATGGCGTTGTCCGTCCCGAGGGCCACTTCCGCCCCCAGTTCCAGCATCCTGGCCGCCCTCGCCGTCTTCCCGAAGAAGCGGTTCGAGCGGGGACATATGACTATGGGGATCCCGGCGTCGGCGCATGCCAGGATGTCGGCGTCCGTCGCCTCCACCATGTGGACGACGAAGGCCGGTTCCAGGGACATCACGAACTCCATGTCCTCGCGGATCCTTTCGGAGACGTGGAGGGCGAACGGTTTCCCTGCGGCATGACAGGCCTGGGCGACTTTCTCCGTATATCTCCTGTCCATATCGGAGACGGATGGCAGAGCGATGCCGTCCGCCACGGACAGGATGTCTTCCACTTCCCCACCGTCGAACGACGGGGATACCGGACGGCCGAGGACGACCGCATCCGACAGGGCCTTCCCGGCGAGTATGCATCCCTTCATACCGCCCTCGCGGAAGTCCACGATCGTCCCGATCCCGTTGGAGCGGGCCGTCTCTTCGAATTCATGCATATCGTGGACCAGGGTGTCTTCGGATACTTCCCTCAGATACCTGTGCTTGAGTCCGTCGGGAGGGGCTACGAGCTCCTCCAAGGTCATTCCGGGTTCTACCTTCACGCCTGCGTCGGCGCAGTGGGTGTGTCCGTCGACCATTCTGGGGATCACGACACCGACGGCGTCAGGGACGTATGGTGCCTTACCCTCCCCTATCTCGACGGTCTTCCCGCCTTCCACGAGGGCATATCCGTCACGGAATCCTTCTCCGTCGTAGACCTTGCCGGCCAGACATTTCATGCTCCGGGGGACGGTGTCCGGCGTATAAAAACGGCCCGAAGGTACGGGCGGACCTGATGTTTCCAGATGTCGGGGGCATATGTCCGCCGTACTCTTACGCAGACCGTAAAGCTTATATTTGAATTAGCCAAGCCTAATTTAGGATAATAAAAACCCACCTAATCCCTAAATACTACATTACGAATTTTTAATCTAAGGTGAATCAAATGCCGAAGATTGTTGCTGACAACTGTGTCGCTTGTGGCGCTTGCGTCGACGTATGCCCTGAGGGAGCCATTACCGTCGGAGATGTCGCCGTCATCGACGATGCCAAATGTGTTGACTGCGGAGCATGCATTTCCGAGTGCCCCTCCGAGGCAATCGAGAACTGATCCCGAGTCTAAAGGTGAATCAAATGCCGAAGGTAATCGCTGACAACTGTGTAGCTTGCGGAGCATGCGTGGACGCCTGCCCCAACGGAGCCATCACCGTCGACGACATCGCCGTCATCGATGCATCCAAGTGCACCGACTGCGGAGCATGCATCGACGCCTGCCCCTCCGAAGCTATCGAGAACTGATTTCCGATAAAACCATCATGCGGATGCATCCCTCTTTTTCGGATGCGTCCGCTTCACACGTTTTCTTTTAAGAACGAAGGTCGTGCATAGGCCGACCACATCTGCCATATACGACGCTTATGAAAATCTGGTAACGGGTCGGACGGGGAAAAAGCCCCGTTCAGGCCCAGTAGGGTTTCTTGACGAATTTGTATGCCATGAGGCATGCGGTGGCGGCTTCGCCGCATCCCGTGATGATCTGTTTGTACTTGCCGGGATAGTCGACGACGTCCCCGCAGGCGAAGACCCCGTGGCGGTTCGTACTCATGTCTATGCCGACCTTGATGAGACCGTTCTCGGTAAGTTCCAGGCCCCATTTTTTCAGAATCTCGAGGTTGGCGGTGATCCCGATATTTATGACTGCGAGGTCGGCCTCGATGGTCATCTCTTTTCCATCCTGTTCGAGAGTGATGCTCTCTAGGTGGTCGGTACCGTTGAACGACTTTACGTTGGCGTTCATTATCTTGCGGATATTGCTCTCGTTCAGGTTCTTGACGTTCATCTCGTCGGCTCTGAACTCGGGTCTGCGGTGTACGATGGTGGTGTCGGTGACCTGGTCGGCGATAAGGGCCATCTCTATGGCGGAGTTTCCTCCTCCGAACATGACCACCTTCTTTCCCACGAGGTCCTCTTTGACGGGGAGGATGTAGTCGATGCCTTTGCCCTCGAGTTCATTCTCTCCGGGTGCGCCGAGCTTCCTGGGGGTGAACTCCCCCATTCCTATGGCGACGATGACGGACATCCCTTTGTATTCGCTGTCCTGGGTCTTTACGATGATCTTCTGGTCTCCGTCGACGATGTCGACGACCTTCTGGTTCTCCCTGATGTCGCACTCCATGCTTTCGGCCTGTGCGTATAGCTTATCGGAGAGTTTTCTGGCCTGGACGGTCTCGAATCCAGGGTAGTTGTGTATTCCTTTCTCCGGGTAGAGAGCGACCAGCTGTCCTCCGACGGTACCGGACTCGAGCACGAGAGTGCTCATCATCTTGGATCTTGCATAGATCCCGGCGGTAAGTCCTGCGGGTCCAGCCCCAATTACAATCACATCGTAGACCATTGCCCGACCCCATCGAGTAACCGTATAAAAAAATTTAGCCCGTTAGAAACGTAATCTACAGTGTTTTATCTGTTGCGCTATGTTTTACGTCGGCTGTTCTGCGGATTTCGTATTGTTATTGTGTGGTTTGTGAGAGGCCGCATGGAAATGTGCAAGAGCATTGGAAGACGATGTCTGATGACGGGTGTTTTTCGTATACGCGATATTTTATTGGAATGTTCCAGATTGTGGATTATACACTCAATTAACCTGTTGTACCACTGATGAAAATAATTTTTATCTGGCACTTATTGATATATGTATGCCATACGGGGTCTATCATCAATACTGGATCATTATATTGGACATGACAGTGTTGTATTGGGTTTATCGGAGGTTTCCGGGGATGGGCTAATGCCTATATAGGTTGAAACGATTCACACCAGCCATGGATATCGTCTACGGATCGTTCGCAGCGTGCCTTGTATGTGTCGTAGTGTATGCAGTGGCATTGCTCATCGTCGATCACAAGAAAAAGAACGACGAATGAAGTAAACTCTTTCGGGGTATCCACCCTTTTTCGTGTGTTTCAAACTCATCGGTCTCGGACCCTACGGCATGGTTTTTCCCATTTTCATGTGCCAGAGGCATTAGTTGTAAGATAACTCCAACAAATGTCGGTTTTTTACGATAATTTTTAATACTGACAAGATTAAGCAGTGTGTTATAGATTAGGGGATATCTGTCGGTCGATTCCAGGCAGTTCCGATTAGGAGGAGGACTTACGGCATCGCACGGATCTTATGCTCATGGACTTACTCTGTCCAATAGGAAGGCAGCATTAGCCGTGGCTATGGTCGCGATCCTGATAGCCAGTTCCGCAGGGGTGATGTTCCTCGGAGGTGCTGGGTCTTCGGATACGGGCGGTGCATCGTCTTCCAATATTCAGACAGTCACATATCATTATGACAGCAGCGGGTCGGAGTCGTATTCCGTGGAGTACAGCGGGATCGCATCGTCCGAGTACAATCCGGAATATTGGGCCGGGACATTTGCTGATTTGAACGGGAAGAACGTAGAAAACTGGGTCGGTTCCGAATTCAATTCCAGCAGTTTTGGTTATAGGCTTCAGGCCAACAGCATCGACATCAAGAACAGAGTATCCAATATTGTAATCAACTTGGACAGCAGGTGTGATTATATCATCAACTGTGAGGATATTAAATTCTTGTACGATTATGGAAATTTATCTTGGGCGGGCGAAGTCGGTTCCGTCGTCTTTAAGAGTGGTGACAGTTCGACAACCGTCACCTATTCCAACGGGTCACCCAGCGTTTCGAGCGTCAGTCTTTCAGGGGTTGGAGATAAGTCCATAACCGTAGTTCCCACAGGTACTGTAGACGGTTATACGCTGGACCTTTACGTTCCGATGACGATAAGCTGTTCCAGTCCGTTGAACAAGGTCTTCGGAGGATGGACGGACGGAACAACATTATACCTTCCGGGGGACATACTGCCTTCCGATGTGGGGTCGCTTTATGCCATCTGGATCACACCCGACGTATTCTTTACGACAAGTGTTGGCGATGGCAGCAATCTTAGCCTATCCGGCAATTCCGGGACCTTGTCTGCGGAGATTTCCACCGAACTAACATTGAAGAAAGACAGTTATGGATATCTGGTCCCGTTCTCTTCAAGTAATTATTCAAATGTCAAGGTCGAGTTCGGAGACGGTCGTTCATCGTCCTCCATGTACGGATCGATCTACGCTCTTTCTTCCGGTTCCACATATTATGCTAACAGCGTCAATCTTCCTGCCGGAACATACCGTTCGGCGGACCTGGATAGCCCCGCCACTCTGAGTACTGGCAGCGGCATATGTGCCCTAAGTGGGGACGCGGTGATCGACAATGTCTATCTGTCCGCGAGTTCCGGCGGGACCACCCACGGAGACGGTTCCGCCGGAATAGTGGCCAACGGACATGTCCTGATCATGGGAGCAGGGATAACCTCCAATGGAGACAAAGTGAATATCGATAGTAACAATCCTCTCGGTCCGCAAATCATCGGCGGTTCGACGTCCGGAACGCTCTATGGTACCGTCAGCAAGGGTATCGTGTTCGGTGCGACCGATCTCGAGGGCAACGGAAAGCCCCTGACCGTGAACATTGCCACGTGCGTTATAATCCACAGCGGGATCTACTATAACGTCGTTGCCGGAAGCGTCGGTCAGAATATAGGGGCCAGCTCCTCTCCCGCCTCCACATATCTGGTGATGAAGGGCGGTACCGTCCTCGATACCCTTATCGGAGGTAACGGAAGCAGCGGGGTGGTCTACGGTTCATCCAGTTTGAATTCCGAAAGCAAGAAGGAATTACAAGGCGGGACCTTCGTCTATATGCTCGGTGCCGATCTTCCCGGGGACGATTACGAGGACTATACCACCGGGTACGATCTATACCGTGATGACCGGGGCAAATATCTTCTCAAAGAGTCATCCATTTTGGAAGGAGGGTCGTCCAACACCAATGTATGGGGATCCACCCACGTATTCCTCAGCGATGACACCACGGTCTTCGATGTCCAGGCCGGTGGCAGGAGAGGGGGGACCGAGTGTTCCTTCACATATCTGGAGATAACAGGGAGCGCCGTGGTCAGGCACATCGCATGCGGTACCATCACCGACGGTAGCAGCGGCAGTACGAACAATGCCCACGGCGTAAGGGTCGTAGTCGACGGCGATGCGAAGGTCGCCACCCTTTGCGGCGGAGGGTATGATACTTGGTCCGCTCCGGAGGGTCCCAGTATCACCAAGGGAACCATCGATGTGGAGGTTTACGGTGGTATTGTGGGTTATGTATACGGGGGTGGTTTCCGCGGTTCCTTGGGGACCACGTACACCAGCGTGTATGTCAACGTGTATGTGGTCGGCGGAAATATCCTGAATGACGTATACGGCGGCGGGAGGGGAGGAATAGAGAAGATCCTCCATTATAGCACTGGTACGAAGTCCGATTCAGGACCGGGATTCAACGATTCCACCGGGAAGTCCTACATCCACGGCGATGTAACTGTCCAGATAGGTCACGATCCGGAGAAATTCGTCGGAAGGACCGCCGTGGTATACGGGAATGTGTACGGGGGAGGGGAATCCGTCCCGCTCATGAAGAGTTATGTCGTAGGGGGGACCGCATACAGTTTCGGTACACAGAATTCAGAGGTCGCTGCCGTATACGGGACCACTTCCGTGAGCGTGCTCCCGGGTGCCGATATCGGCGGAAGCGTATACGGTTCTGGAAGAGGGATATCCTACGACTCCGCCGGGAACATATCGGCCGAAGACAACGTCGAGTATTCCACCATGTATCTCATCTCCTATTCCGGTTCTTCGTTCTCCCCCAAGAATGTGGCATGGATGTCGAGCGATTCCATCCCAGGTACGGCCACATACTATTCCAACAGTGAAATGGGTTCGACATTCACCGATTTCGCCATGGTGAGAGGTCCGTCTTCCGATTCCGATCCCGTATCCTCCGTCACCGTCTCCGGAGGATCCATAAAAGGCGACGTCTGCGGGGGAAGCGCATACGGTATAACCACCCAGAATACGATAGGAAGCAATGTCATATGTTCCGTGGAGATCTCCGCAGGAGAGGTCGGAGGGTCCGTCTATGGCGGAGGGGTAGGTGTAGCCGGCAAGACCTCGGTATACGGCAGCACGAGTGTCAGCATGACCGGCGGGGCGGTCAGGGGTTCCGTGTTCGGCGGCGCATATTACGGAGTCATAGAATACGATGCCGAAGTGATCATTACCGGCGGACAGGTCTATGGTTCCATCTATGGAGGAGGATATGGTTCCAACGGAAAAGTGGCCGTGAACGGGACAAGGAAGGTCAATCTCAAGGATGTGAACATCGGGGAGAACATCTACGGGGGTTCCGCCCTCGGTGACGACGGGTCCGCAAGCACCAATAAATCGGATTCATACATAATCATCGACTCAGGGGTATCCATAGATGGTTCAATCTATGGGGGTGGTTTCCAGGGACACACATATGGTTGCACGCACGTATACATAGGATACAGGACCGATTCTACCAACGACGTGTCGTCCGCCACACCCATATCCGACGGTAACGGCGAGGTCATCAGGATATCCGGCTCGGTCTATGCGGGAGGGGATGTGGGAACGCTTTCCGACGATTCGACCGCATACACCAGCAGCCTTGTTCACAGCGGAGGTAACGTGCGGATCAATGGGGAGTCCCTCAGCCTATCCATTTCAGGCAGCATAATGGCCAGCGGCAACTCGTGTCTGACCGAAGGGAGCACCAGCATAGTTATTGCGCATTTCAACAATCCGTCTCCCATGGAAGGTATCCATCGTGCCAATACCGTCCTCATATTCGATTCGTCCCTGATTCTTAACGGAAGAGGGACCATAGACAGTTTCAATGGATCCAAACTCTATTCCATATATGGGATCGAGAAGTTGGAGCTCCAGAACGGCAGCACGATAACGTTATATTCTGCCGTGGACAACGTCGACAGCTATCTCAGCCTCAATAAGGACGGGAGTGCCACGACGGTATCTTCTCCGCTCAACATGATCGTGTTCGGTGCCGGAAATACCTTGTTGATCAGAGACACCGACAACGGTTCCGTCACATATGGGTGGGTGGAAGGATATTCCATAATCTCCGTCATTACGTCCGAGGTCTTGTACGGAGGGTACGCGTTGGGTGCTTTGGACTCCACGGGCGGTTTCGTCCTTATGTACGGAGGGTCCTATAAGGAGGTCGACAAGACCGATTACGATGCATGCCGTTGCTGGTTCATCTCAGGTACGATGAGTCACAGTACTGCGATGACGCTCATGTACTCGGGAAGCGGATCCTCCATCAGCGCATCTTGCAGTACGCAGTTCGATATGACGAAACTCCTCGGGACTACCAGCATGAGGTACACCGGAGGGGTCTACATCGAGTCCAGTGCGAACACCTATTCGTTCATAGGGAAAGATGGGACGGCAGGCGTCAATCAGTTCAAGTTGCTCATAGGTTCCAACGGAGGCGTCGCCGCCGACAAGATGCTTCTGAATAACGGTAGCGGCGTGTATTTCTCCACAGACGATACCAACACATACATCGCGACAGGGAACGGCGAAGGCGGAGCACTCAACAAGACGTCCAAACTGTATGTCGAATTCTCCGGTACCGTAGAGAACAAGACCCAGTATGTTGGATACGTGCTTCTGTACTTCCAGGAGGTCTCCGAGATACAATACGGGGTCTCGGCGGATACGACCGAGACTTCGTACATCATAACCAACCATACCGAGATCAGGATCGACATGTACGCCCAGGGTTCTGGAGACGTGAACAATGTGGAGGTCACGATCGGTGCGGCCCGTGGTTCCGGAAGCACGGATGTCCTGATCCCTGCCAAGTCGTCGTATTCGGGGGCCACCGTCAGTGTCGTCAGCATGACGTCCACGACCGGAGGGGATGACAGCATATCCGTAGCCTCGTCCAAGAATCTGGACAATACCAACGGGTGGGTCATGATAACCCCGGGTTCGGCATTCTCCCCGGGATATTCGGGATCCACCCAGATAGGTGTCCTGCAGGGAGGGTTCATAGCGGACATGAAGCTCTCCATCGAGGGTTTCTATTCGTCGAGTACACAGACGTACGTATTGGGTCTCGTTCTGAAGACCCAGGATGATATAGAGTATGAATTCACAATAACAGTGCACGTGTCCGTCCTCGAAGACGTCAAGGTGACGTTCGTCGACGAACAGCAGGGTTACACGATCCAATATATGTTCGAATACGGACACAGGATGACGTCTTCGGAATGTCCTCCCACCCGTGATAATTTCATCGGCTGGTATATCGACGACAAGTTCAACAACGCCTATAATTTCAAGACCCCTCTGACAAAGGATCTGACACTGTATGCCAGATACACCCTCACGGTTATATTCGACAACTGTGACGGTACCAGTTCCGTCCTCTATGTGGAGGAGCAGGATGGAGGGACGTCCATAACCGCCCCTACAGACCCGGTCCGCGAAGGGTATGTGTTCAGCGGATGGTACAAGGACAGCGACTATGCGGTCTCCTGGAACTTCTCCAAGGACAGGGTGACGGAGAGTATGACCCTTTATGCGAAGTGGGTGGGTGTGGAGATCTCCGTCACATTCCAGTATGTGGATAACGAGGGCAAGACCCAGACGGTAAAGGTCGGAGAAGAGGAATACAGTTTCATCGTCAACTACGGAAACGCGTTCGGTGTTCTGGACAGCGAATACAGTCTGGAGCAGAAGAGGGACATATCCTATCTCGAGCGTGCGAGGAGCATAGTGGATGCCTCCATAACGGAGAAGTTCATCCGCTGGTCCGTTACCGTGAACGGTCATTCCCTTGCAGTATACGACGACACTATCGCATCGTATTACACCGAGGGTCCCGACGGAAAGTGTTCCGTGGTCTTGAACGCCGTCGTCTCCCCGGTCGCCGTCCAGGTCGTCATGGATACCAACTGTTCGGACCTCACAGGGGAGGTGGATCCCCCGTCGACATTCCTGGTCTATCCGGAAGTATCTGCGACCGAGAATCCTTCCTACTATGTGTTCAAATACGATCTGAACGGTGCCACACGTACGGGATGGAGCCTTTTGGGTTGGGCGCTTTCCAAAGACTCTTCCGACTATTCCAGTTCCGGAACCTCCATCGAACTTCACGTCTATTTCACAAAGAGCGGCGATTCGATAATCGTCAGCGACATAAAGTACCCCGATGGATCCAGTACAGGTCTCGAGACCGGTATTGCAATCAACGACGAGAACAACCCCTACACCATAACGTATTACGCTCTGTGGAGTCAGATCGACTATTCCGTATCCGTCCTCACTTCCGCCCACGGTACGATCGATGCGTACTACGGCGGAGTGAACGGGACATCATTCACCGCCCACTACGGCGACACCATAACCCTCAGGTTCACCGCCGACGACGGATACGAGTTCTACGGCTGGTTCGTGAACGGGGAGGGGGAGATCGAGAACGCAGGTGTCTCTTCTACCACACTCGTGGTCACCGGGAACTGCTCGGTATATGCGGTGGCCACCGGTCCGCAGCTGGTGAGGCTGTACGTCTACTTCGACGGGGGTTCGATGATCTCCTCCGTGCCGTCCGCCGTTTTCAAGGGTATGGGCGGAGTATCGGATGCGGAATTGACCTTCGAAGGTTGGTACTCCGATTCCGAGAGCAACGAGTTCTATGCCCAGTATTTCGGAATGATATCCAAGGGCACATACGAGGTGGGGCTCAGAGGCTCTTCCGGGACCTTCTATGGATTCAAGACGTTGGACGTCGATGATTCCGTCCATTCCACGTCTTTACTGGTCTATACGGTCACCAATGAGGTCAAGGTCGGGACAAGTGATGAGACCGCCTCCAGCGGGACCGGACTCGAGGGATATTCCGAATTCGTGGCGGCCGGTTCCAATGTGGATATCGCCCTGTCCGCCGGATATCTGTTCGACATAACGCTCTTGTATGATGCGGCCGTCGAAAGGAACTCCGGGACCACAACTTCCCAGCAGGTCCTGTCCTTCAGCATATCGTCCGGAATATCGGGCGGTATAACGATATCCGGTACTCTGAAGGTGGCCGACAGGAATGTGGTCGTACACATGTTCCTGATGGATATCGGAGGGGGATCATGGAGTTATAGCTCCTCCGAGACCATCATAATGGATGTTGCTAAGGAGTCATATGCTGGCACATATTCCATCCCATCCAATTCCGGATTCATATTGGATGCCTCCAAGAGCAGTTCGGAGTCCGATATAACCACTTTCCAGGTCGACGGTAACATCCTGACGTTTACCTTGGATTCCGGCAAAACCATCGAACTGTATTATGAGAGGCTGAAGGCCAACGCCGTCATCGTGGTGGATCCCGACGCCTCCGTATCGGCCATGGACGGGTGGATCCAAGGTACCTCCGAGGAAGGCGACATCACCTTCACCAAGACCGTCTACTTCGGAGAGACCGTGGTCCTTCCCGAAGTATCCAGGGAAGGATATACTCTGAACGGGTGGACTCTGTCCGGGTGCTCCGGTACTCTGTCCTCAGGATATACCTATACGGTCACCGCCGGCGACGTCTCTGCAGAACCCCTTAACACCCTGACGTTCAAAGCGGATCTTTCCGACACCATCCACACCCTCACACTGATAACCCAGTACGGTACATTCAGCAACGGGTCGTCCAGGATGTCCGTCAAGGTCAAGACGGGCGAGTCCCTGCAGACATATCTGGAAACACCCGTTCTTTCGGAGGATGACAAGGGAAGATACACCTTCGCAGGCTGGTCGGATCTGGATGTGACGATGCCGGATCACGATGTATCGTATACGGCGGTGTGGAACGCCGTCACATATGTTCTTAACTTCTCTGCAAAGGAAGGGGATACGCATGTGAGCATCAGCGCTACGAACAATTCGCTCGCTGCCAATTCCGGCGACCGCATCAATTACGGCAACTACGTCACAATAACCATCGTCTTCTCCGACGGTTATTCCATGGGGTCGTATTCCCCGACCGGTTCCGAGATAGGTTCCCCCGTACAGGGGAGTGACCGTCAGCACTACTCCTGGGTCTTCTATATGACCGACGATGTGGACATCGTCATATCCTCCGCCGTCTCCACTTTCAGGGTGTTCTTCGTGGTGAACGGGGTCTTGGAACCCTCCCTCACCCAGGACTGTGTGAAGTATGCGGACTGTTATTTCGACAAGTTCGATAAGCCAGGATACAGCAAATCCCTCTGGTATACGGATTCCGCATGCACTAACGGGGCCACTACGAGCGGTGGTTCCGAGCAGGGCTATTATTGTGTCAAGATCGTCTCGGATGTAACGTTCTACACCAATGCCGTGCCCAACACATATTCCGTCGTGTTCAATCCGAACGGAGGCACAGGTTCCATGAATCCCCAGGAGTTCACATACGGGGTTGCACAGGCCCTCAGTCCCAACTTGTTCGAGCGGGAGGGGCACAGGTTCGTCGGATGGGCCGTATCTGGAGACGGGGCCATGCGTTTCGTACCGGATGCGATCGTTTCCAATCTTACTGCGGAGGATAAGGGGACATACGGCCTCTATGCGATATGGATCGTCGAGAACAATGTGGCGGAGAAATATGATGGGAACAGCTACAGTGCCAGCGTATCGATGGAGAACGGGAACCCCACTCCTTTGACCGTTTACTACGGCACTGTCGGTCTGACATCGAGTAACTATCTGACATCGGGAACCACCGATCTGCTGGCATATTGCGACGTCTTAAGGGACGGTGACAGCATAGCCTCGTACAAGGTATACTATTATGCGATAGCCGATATCGGCGATTCATTATCCGTCGTCGCAGGTTCCCTCACTGTGACCATCAGTCCCAGAGAGGTGACCATAACCTCCGGAAGTTCCACCAGGGCGTATATGGAAGATGAGAATAACGTAGGGATACCTTTGACGGACCATACTGCGACGTATTCCGGGGACGGTTTCGTTACCGGTCAGGGAGTGGTCCTGACATTCACCGGTTCGCAGACGGCCGTCGGTCAGAGTTCCAATGTATTCACATACTCGTTCACGTCCGTCACCAAATCCGGCAACTACAACGTGACCGTAGAGTATGGGACTCTGGAAGTGTTCGAAGCCACTACCGACATAATCGTCGACAAGCAGTTCGATAGGATCTATGGCGGTGAGGAATTCGATATCGGAGCATCGTCCACACACGGGATGGTGCAGTATGCGACGGACAGTACGTCCGTCATCTCCGTGGACCCACTGTCCGGCAAGGTCACCATATTGGGTGCGGGGACCGCCACCGTGACCGTTTCGGTGCCGGCATCCGAGGGATACTCCGGTGCGAGCGTCGATGTCCTGGTCATAATATCCCAAAAGAAGTTGGAAGTCTCCGGACTGTCCTATACCAAAGACAAGACATATGACGGGACGACCGGCGTGGAGTTCGATACGAGCGGTGTTTCCCTGTCCGGTATCGTAGGCGGTGACGACGTCTCCGTAAGCGTCTCGATGTACTATTCGTCGAAGAATGCCGGACCGGTGCAGATCGAGACGATATACACCCTCGAAGGAGGGAAGGCGTCCAATTATTATGTGGATAATCCCGGTCCGGTCAATGCTACCATAAGCAAGAGGGCGATCACGATATCGTCCGGCAGCGATACCAAGATGTACGACAAGACGCCCCTGGCCGTCAATTCGTACACCTTATCGCAGGAATTCGTCTCCGGAGAAGGTCTTGCCGAGGTGGTCTGTACAGGTTCGCAGACCGTCGTGGGAAGCAGCAAAAATGTGTTCACATACAGGCTGACATCGACAACCTCTGCGGACAACTATGAGATCAAGGAGGTCTTCGGGATATTGACCGTCACCGTACGTTACATAGACGTCCCTACGGCCACTCAGAGTTACAAGTATACCGGAAAAGACGTTTCTGCGGCAGCGGTCATACCCACATCCGAATACTATAGCATAGATGGGTTCGGTCGTGAAGTCGGAACCTATAATGCGACGGTCTCCCTCAAAGACACTGTAAACACCGTGTGGAACACGTCTCCGGCCAACTCGTCACCTCAGTCCGTGATATGGTATATCGTCATGTCGGATCTGGTATGGAGCAACTTCGTGATAGAGGGTCTGAACGATGCCGTGGAATATTCCGCATCGAAGATCACCAAAGTGATCACCAGCGACGTCTATACGGAAGGAGTGGATTATGCCGTGTCGTATTCCGATAACTTCTACGTCGGTACGGCCACCCTTACAATAACGGGTGTGGGCGGATACGGAGGGACCCAGAAGTACACCTTCAAGATCATAGAGCGCCCCATCTCCATCAGTTTCGAGAATTTCGGATATGTGTATGACGGAACGGCCCAGAGTCTTCGTTACACCTTCTCCGGCATACTGGGGTCCGACGGGGATGGTGTCTCCCTGGTGTTTACAAGCGGAGGCAGTGCCACAGATGCCGGGACCTATACTGCGGTGGTGTCGGGTCTGATCGGGAATATGGCATCGAATTACAGGATCAACAGTGATTCGACCGTATCCGCCGATTGGACCATCTCCAAGCGTGTCGCATACATAATCGCAGGCAGTGCATACAAGAATTACGATGGTACGGAATTGACCTGCAGCGATTGGTATTCCCTGGGGTTCAAGGGTAACGATCTGAACAAGATCTCCGTGGATTTCGCCGGATCCCAGACGGATAGGGGGTCGTCCGTCAATTACGTTACGTACACTCCTTCCGGAAACATCGGTAAGAACTACGATATCCATCTGATATACGGTACTCTTGCGGTCTTCGACCCTGTCACCTCGTCCGTCTCCATAGGTGTTGAGACTCCGTCTACCTCATCCGAGAATGCCTCTCTAGTCTCCGGCATATTCGTGGAGGATATGTTCGATACCTCCACATGGAGGTCTCTCGTAGGGGAAGCGGCCGCATCCATGTTGCTCGCATCCCTCCTGATAGTATGTGTCATTCGCCGCAGGGCGTATTGACATCGAATGCCTTCGTCTACACCCTTATTCCGGCCAGGGCCATCTTTAAATACATCGCTATCATTGTTATAGTTAGGTGAACCAAATGGTAGCAATCCCCAAAAATGTAATGGACCTGCTTGCCGCACCCGATGCGGTGAAAGTTATTGCGACCGTCTCCGCTGACGGACAGCCCCATGTCATTGCAGCCGGGACCATCGGCGCTGTAGATCCCAACACCATGATGATCGGTAAAGTCCTTACCAAGGTGTCCTCCGATAACATCAAATCTGGAAAGAAAGTCGCCTTCCTTGTTACCAAAGGTCTCGAGTCCTACTCCATCAACGCCGTCCTCAAAGACATCCAGTCCTCCGGACCCGTGTACGATGCGGTCAACCAGAAACTCGCCGGAATGCACCTCCACGCATCCGAGCTTATGTTCTTCGATGTCACCGCCGTTTTCAACCAGGGTGCAAACCCCGAAGCCGGTAAGCAGATCGCTTGAGAAACCATATTCCGGGCCCTCATTTCCGAGGGCCACCCATTTCTATAAAATATACTGATGCCGATACTGTAGCGATGGCAAAATTAACACCCGTTCTGGTAGACCTCATCAGGCGCCCTGATACTAACAAAGTCATGTCCACGATATCGGAGGACGGGATGCCCCATACTATAGTGTGCGGTACTCTGACCGTACCCGAGGAGGACGTAATAGCGGTCGGCCGTGTATGGCTCAATAGGACCGGAAGGAACATCCAGAGGGATCCGCGTGCGGAGTTCTTCGCATGGTCCGGGAAATATGCGTACTCTATCCTCTGCGAGTTCATAGGGAATTCCGCCGATGAAAAGGAGGTCGAGAAGATGAACGAAGGGCTCGACAAGATAGGTCTCGGTACCAGCACCGTGTGGAAGTTCAGAGTCCTCGCCGTATACGACGAAGGCATAAGCGATACGATGGGCGAAAGGATCTCCTGACAACCCATATTTAACAGAGGCCTTCCCCCGGCCTCTGCTCTCGTTTTAACGATGGCGGCTTCCATCATCTGGCACATGTGAGACGGGCCTGTATGCAGGTTCGGATTCGACATGTGCCAGCACATTGTATTTTTCATCCGTTTAAATTCAGAGATGAAGTCATAGACATAATCTCTTCAAGATGCAATCCCCAGTTGTTTCCTAATTCATACATAACCACTATAGAAGGAAAGAATCTTGTGGCGGTAGAGGTACCTCCCGGATCCAAACGTCCATATTACATCACATCCCGGGGTATCAATGAAGGTACATTCGTTAGAATAGGGGCTAGTTCGCGTATTGCAGGTCAGGATATTTTGAAGGATTTGATGCTCGAGGGTTCGAACAGGTCGTTCGATGCATTGGATTTCATAGATGAGAGAGGCATAGGTCTGTCACAGGAATCTATCGGACGTCTATGTAATTTCATTAAGATCAAGTCCGGTATAGATGCGACATCAATCAGTCTTGTCAATATGGGCCTTCTCAGAGAGACCGATGAGGGTTTTGTACCCTCCAGGGCTTTTATGCTATTGACTGACAATCCATACTATCATGCGAGGATACAGTGTGCACGTTTCAGGGGGCCTGGGGAGACTGAGTTCATCGACAGGAAGGAATTCACTGGCTCCATTATAGATCAGGTGGACAGTGCTATCGGATTTGTGACCGACCATTTGAATATGGGTGCCAGGATCGAGGGCTTGTACAGGGAAGACATTCCGGAGATCCCATTGAATGCAATCAGGGAGATAATCACCAATGCTGTCCTGCATCGTAGTTACTCTCACGAAGGTTCCCCAATATTCGTCGCAGTCTATGATGATAGAGTGGAAGTGACCTCTCCCGGAATGCTTCCTCAGGGTATGACCGTCGAAGGGATGCTTTCAGAGCATTCGAATCCAAGGAATGTGGTTCTTTCCAGATTTTTCAGAGACACTCATCTTTCGGAAGGATGGGGGAAAGGGGTCAAAAGGGCTATGGATTCCTGCGTGGCATACGGCCTCAGAAGGCCGGATATCTTAGAGATCGACGATATGATAAAGGTTGTAATCTATAGGGCCGGTTCCGAGTATGTTCCGAACGTCAAGGCATCGGATTTTCCTCTGAATGATCTGGAGGAACTGGTCTTGGATTATTTGGAAGCTAATCCGCAAGACACCGTAGATGATGTTGCTAAGCACCTCGGACGGCCATATTCCACTGTGAGGAAATCTGTTTCTAAATTGAAAGCCAAAGGAATTCTTTCAAGAACAGGTTCCAAATCAAAAGGAGTGTGGGAAGTTACTCATAAGTCCCGCTGAGGATCTTAGATGGCATGGTTAACGTCGGCGACGAATTAACAGTATTCGGAGTAGGGTCAAAAGTGGACCATAGAATTTTTTCAATTATGATAAGATGATTCTTCGATTCGTCGTGATTATCTCGACATGGTCCGTTCGTCATTCATAACAAAACGGTCCGGTATCATTTTTGATACCGCCATATCGAAATGTAACTTCTCTCTCACGAGAGACTTAAAATCAATGTCCCACAGAATGTAGGTTTTCCGGCCTCGGACGTCTGTGGGACCGTCCTCGGCCGATGATCCCTTACTCAGAATCTCCTTCCGCGCTGCCTGTCTTCAGGCTGGTGTTTCCTGAAGCAGTCCCTGCAGTAGACGGGGCGTCCCTCGGTAGGCTTGAAGGGAACCTCGCACTCTTTTCCGCAGTCGGAGCAGACAGTTTTGAACATTTCCCTGGGTTCATTCCTGTCCCTGTAACTCCTTCCGCCGTTCCTGTTGTTGTCGTAGGCCATTATTATTCCTCTATTGGGTATTCTCGTACGTCCTTCCTAACCTATCTTACAACGGGTGCGGAACTAACTATATCCGAATGCCTTACTAGCGCTAATCCTGCTGTTGATTAAATACCTTGTCCCTCGACTTGATTAGATGTATTCATCCCGTCCCTTTTTAATAATAGGGAATCATACTTTTGGATGATGGACAGGAACAGGTCAGGTGCCCGCGATATCGCCGCTAGGATCCCCGTTATCGGTTGGGACCGTCAGACGAAGCAGGACAAACTTGACGCATTCATCCTGAAGGTCTTCCCCGGCTTCGTAGTGGTCTTCGGCGTCATCGCCATATTGGTCTTCCTTTTCTATTGGGACGGTCTTACGGTAGGTCATTTCCTGTATTCCCTCGGGGCCGTCTACGCCGGGGGTTTCGTTCTTCTGGGTATACCTGCGTTCATACTTTCGGAGAGCGATGTGGTGAAGGCCCGTTATTCGGTACCCTTCATCATCGTTGCCTGGCTTGCAATATCGTCGGTACTTTGGTTCGTGTTCGGGGACGGGGAGGATACCGTCAACCGTTTTGTGTCTGGGTTTTCTAACTTCCTCAACTGGAGCGTCCACTCCGTCACGTTCTGGACCGTCCTCCTGGGAATGCTCGTACTTATCCTGATGGTCTTGTTCGCCTCATACGGTATCCTGTCGGTGATCGTCGCATATTTCCGCAAGGATTATCACCGCATCATGCTCTCGCTCATCAAGCCCGGGGATTCGAGACTCAAGAGATCGGCCACCAAACTTTTCGCAGTCCCCTCCATAATCGACGTGACCGATGTCACCATAGAGCCGGAATCGGACGATGGCCATTTCAATATCGGTCTTTTCAAGAGTCTCTCATGTAATACCGTGGTCGCAGGGCTGATCGTAGCTTCATACCTTTTCCTCAACCCCGTGTTCCTCGATACGATCAGTTTCACGGAGATGATGGTCACCCTCATTCTCATATCGTTGTTCCTCAACGTCCTCATCATACCGATCAGCATACTCAAATCCCTGAAAGCCGAGGCATGGTCGGCCGCTCCTCGTCCCTTCGTCCTGTGGAAGGGGATGAAATCGAGGATGTTCCAGGGGTATGTATTCGTCTTCCTGATGCTCACACTCCTGTGGATATGCCTTTATTCCGGACAGGACATGGTCAGGGTCGTCCTCTCCTACATCGGGTATATCGTGTTCATCATCATGATGTCCGCTTTGACCTCCTTCGTGTATGTCAACACCTTCTATGTCGGTTTCAAGAACGGCATCGTCAGAAACTTCACCGCCGAATACGGGGAGAGGAAGAAGAGAAATTGACGGATGCTCTCCGTCACAGGTCGAGTTCCATTTTTTATATCGTCAATCCATACCGAGCCCCCATGAGCGACCCGGCTTTCGAAGCGATAAAAAAGGCGAGGAATCAGGACCAGGGAGGGAACCCGGAGGGTGCCGCCAAGACCCTGGAGGATTATCTGGCCACGGATCCGTACAACGTCCCTCCGAGGATGGAACTGGCACGTATCTACAATTACTCGCTCAAGAACCGCAAGATGGCCCTCATACAGCTCGATATGATCCTGGATCTCGATCCGGATAATGTCGATGCCCTCAAGGCCTCCACCACCATCAAGATGTTGGACAAGGCCAAGACGGAGGAGGCCGATGCCGAGTTCAAGCGTCTCATAGCCCTCGTCTCCGAGTCCAAGGACCCTAAGGATTTCGCAGCCGTCTGTGCCGTGTACGCCGTGTTCCAGAGGAAGCAGAAGGTGGATTTCGAGAAGGCCGCCGAGTACTACGAGAAGGCCATCGCCGCCTGTCCCGACATGTACGAATATCATCAGGACTACGCCGTCCTCCTCTTGAACGACATAAAGGATTATGTGAAGGCCAAGCACGAACTCGAAGAGGTCATGAGACTCAGGCCCAACAGCGATACCGCGAAGAAGAACTATGACATCCTGATGAAGAAGAAGTTCGACAAGAACGGGAATCTCAAGAGGTCTCTTCGCGATCGTCTACGGCATCACTGACGTGGCGGTCGAGGAAGCGGAGCATCGCCGAGATCGATCTTACACTTTCCGGAAGGGCAGGGTTCTTGCTGACGAAACCTCTTGTAAGGCTCTCTTTCTCCTCGAACACCATCACGTCGTTCTCCACCTTGTTGGTATCCAGGAGCCGATGCAATTTCATCACATCGGGTCTCGCCCTGTCGGAATCCGATGTTATCTGATACACGCGGGGCAGGAATCTGAGTTCATGGTTGCTTTCAAGGACCAACGAGTCCGCCAGCTCCTTGTTCGTCCTGCCGATCTTCTCGATGGCGTCTCTTACGATCATCATCCTTGCCGCATTCCTGTGAGTATCCGTCATCCCGCTTATCAGACCGATGCCTTTTATCGTCGTCCAAGGGGCCTTGATCCCCATGGCGTTGTTTATGCGGCGGGAGTTGCATAGGAGGGAGAACCACGTGGCCATGAGCGCCCCGTAGGATGTCCCCATGGCATAACAGCGGTCGAGGTCGAAGCCGAAACGTCCTCTGTTGAAGTTCATCCAGTTGAGCATGGCCAGGACGTCCTTCAGTTCATCCACGATGCCTATGTCGCCGGATATGTCGCGGAAATCCGCGTTTATGACGGCGAATCCACGCTGTGCCAGAGCCTGACATATGCTGTCCGACGAGGAACGGTTTCCGTGGAAGAACGACCCCCCGTTGAAGAACACAATGGTTGGCATCGGCTTCATCGATTCCACAGACCAGAACACATCTATGAAGTGTCCTTTCTGACGGTCTTCCAGATAGGGTATGTTGGATTCCGAACGGACCGACGGCAGGTCTTTCATGACCTTCTTGGGCGGTCTAGTCACCATACCCGCATAGATGCGGGCTATCTCGGCAGTGATGTCGAACATCTTTCGGACGGTCCAGTCCATTCTGCGATATAAAAAGGATTGGTCGAATCGGTACTGTCTGCATATTATGTAATCAATTACAGTAATGTATGGAAATGTGCGTTAATATGGGCTTTCCGGGGCGCCTTTACAGGTTGATGATGCAGTCGGTGCCGTGCAAAATATGTAGCGAGTTCGTAAAATCTTGTAGTGTGGCGCAGGTCTTTTAAAGGGGGATAAGATACTCGAATCCGAGGATTACTATGGAACTAAAAGGATCCAAGACCGAAGCCAACCTTCTCACCGCTTTCGCCGGTGAGTGCCAGGCGAGAACCAAGTACACCTACTACGCATCCCAGGCCAAGAAGGAGGGATACGAGCAGATCGCCGACATATTCATGGAGACCGCCGAGAACGAGAAGGAGCACGCGAAGCTCTGGTTCAAGGCCCTTCACGACGGTGCGGTTCCCGACACGGTCGCCAACCTCAAGGATGCCGCCGAAGGAGAGAACTACGAGCACACCTCCATGTACAAGGATTTCGAGGAGGTCGCCAGGAAAGAAGGATTCGACCAGATCGCCAACCTTTTCAAGATGGTCGGAGCCATCGAGGTCCACCACGAGGAGAGGTACCTTGCACTCCTGAAGAACATCCAGGAGGGAGCAGTTTTCGAGAAGGACCAGGTCGTCGTATGGAAGTGCAGGAACTGCGGACACCTCCACGTCGGAAAGGAGGCACCCAAGGTCTGCCCCGTGTGCAAGCACCCGCAGTCCTTCTTCGAAGTCCAGGCACAGAACTGGTGAATCAAAATCCAGGACCTTCGGGTCCGAAAACCCCCTGTTCCGTTTTTTTTCGGAACAGGAGGAATCCCGGGGTTTGATCCCCAGGTGTTTTACATCGCATCAAGACTTGAATGCGGACTTGTACTGCGTAAGGCGGTAGGTGACGAATATCCCCACAAGAAGGGTGATGATCCCGATGAACGCGGCTATCGTCGCTACGGTGCACGTAATGACCGCGATCTTGTATTTCTCCCCTCTGAAAGTGAAGTGTCCTGCCATAAGGGCGCAGACTCCGGAAACCGTTATGCATGCTCCTTCGGCGTATGTGATGGTCTTCAGAGTCTCTTCGGTGTATCCGAGGGCCAGATAGTCGTCCCATAAGTCCATGTCCTTCAGCATGTTGACTGCGTTTTCCACGGAGGCCTCGGCGGAGATGATCGTGTAGATCCCGTATATGGTGCCGATGATCCCCCAGAACAGCATGAGGTAGGAAAGTGTCTTCAACCCGTCGGAGTTCGCCGGACTGTTGGTAGCACACCCGTATCCGATCCCGGTCTGAGGGGAGGCGGAATACGATTCCTTGGTCATGTCGTCGATGTTCGCTCCACAGGCGGGACAGAACTTGTCTGTGGGAGCAAGCTCCCTCCCGCACTCGGTGCAGTATCTGACATTGTCATCCATATGGTTCGTATTATTGACAAGGTATAAAATTTCGGTGTAAAACAGGATAAGGGGTTTTGGGAGAGGTATCAAAGGTCCTCTCTCGCCATAAGGGCCTTCTTCAATACGGCCGCCTCTTCGTCGGTGAGGGTGATGCCTTTACCCATCTTGTTTCCGTCGGGGGACCATTCCCTGATGTCGTATTTGGGGTCCTTCTCGTTCCAACTGACGAGGTTGAACTCCTTTGTCCATCCCTTGGAAGACTGGGAGAGGACGGCGATCCTTTCCTTAATCTCATAAGTGAATGTGTCTGCCATTTGATTACCTGTTTCCGTAAATTCATTCCATATTATAAAAACTCCCACGTGGACGGTTACGGGTAGGATGCCGTATGCAGACGCCGTACACATCTGGGGCGGAGTAAGGACATATGCTTAAATCGCAGGATGTCATATTAATGGACCATTCAATACGCCATAAGGCCTAAAAGGAACGTGTAACAGGTAAATGGATTCAACATCTACGATCATTCTGACCGCGCTTATAATCGCCCTCCTTGCCTTGTCGGCTTTTTTCTCAGGTACCGAGACTGCTTACACCAGCGTAAGCAAGACCCGTCTGAAGAATATGGCCAACGACGGGAACAAGAAAGCACAGCGTGTGCTTTCCAACTGCGATAATTTCGACCGTCTTCTGACCACGGTATTGGTGGGGAACAACATAGTCAACATCGCCTCCTCCACCTTGGTCACTTCCATATTGACGGAGTTATACGGGGCGGAGATGGGGGTCATATTGGCCACCATCCTCATGATCACCGTCCTTCTCATAATCGGTGAGATAACCCCGAAGACGTTGGCCAAGAGGCATCCCGAGAAGGTCGCCATGCTTTTCGCATCCACCATACACGGGATAATGGTCATCCTGTCACCCATCACCTGGGTCTTCATGAAGCTGACCCATGCGGTTACAAAGGTGGCCGGAGACGACGGTACCAAGGAGCCCACTATGACCGAGGAGGAACTCAGCGTGATGATCGACGAGATCCAGCAGGAGGGGACCATCGAGAAGAGCGAAGGAGAGCTGATAAAGTCCGCCATCGAGTTCGACGACATCCGCGTATCCGAGATATGCGTGCCGAGGGTCGATGTGGCCGCGGTCAGCGTGGAGACGGACGTGGAGAAGATGAGGGATATGTTCATCACATCCGAATTCTCCAGGATTCCTGTCTACGAAGGGACCGTGGACCACATCATCGGAGCGATCTTCATCAAGGATTTCTTCATGAAGTATACCAGCGGGAAGCCTTTCAGCATCACCGACATCATCAGGCCGGTGAAGTTCGTCCCGGAGACTGCCAGTATTGCGACCGTCATGAACGACCTCCAGAAGGCTAAGCTGCACATGGCGATCGTCCTCGATGATTTCGGAGGAACCGTGGGCATAGTCACCATGGAGGATATCTTAGAGGAGCTCGTCGGCGAGATATGGGACGAGAGCGATATCATCAAATATCCTATAACCAAGGAGGCAGACGGCACCTACACTGTCCTGGGCGATGCCAACATCTATGATGTGATGGAGAAGGTCGGGAGGCGTTTCGAGGATGGAGATTACGATTCGTTCACCGTCGGGGGATACATCTACTACAGGCTTGAGAGGATCCCCAAGGTGGGCGACGAGGTCGTCTACAAGGATGTCAGGATGATCGTGAAGTCCATCCGTAACCGCCGTATAAGGGAGGTCACCTTCGCCATAGATCCGAATCTGTTGCTTACTGACGGGTCTGAGGGGAAAGAAGAGAATCAATGAATGCCGTGAAATTCTTCACGGCCACTTCTTTTTTTGCGGGGTTGGATGCGACCTTTCCGGTTATGGATATGACGTCTCCGTGATGGGCGACAGCATACTCCCCGCATACCGCTTTCTGTTTGTCGAGGCGCGTATAGAAGACGCAGTCGTCGTCTATCCTGTTGTCGACATCGTCCACCAACTGTTCCAGAAGGTCTTTTCCCAGGTTGGAGAAGACCAAGTTCATGTCCTTCTGTTTGGTGGCCATGCGCTGCAGGATGAGCATTCTGTTGCCGTGCTCACCTTCGCTGACCTCCGTATCGAACTCGTCGGTCCCTACCAGATTGGCGAACGTCTCCCTGACGAGATCTTCCTTCTCGGTGGCGTATATGAAAGTCTCTATCCTGAGCCAGTGGAACGTAGCCTGCATCACTCCGCCTCCACGTTCTCCATGAGGATCCTGCTCAGGACCTCTGGGTCGTTGGTGGTTACCGTAAGGACGATCCTTCCTTTGAGCTTGACAGATACGGCGCTGTCGATCCCGGGGCAGGCGAACGTCTTGAACCTTACTTTCTTGATGCCCCATCCGCTGTAGTTCCTGAGGATGTCTATGTCGCCTGTCTTGACGTCGATCACGTGGTCGAGGGGGACGGTGAACATCCTCAATATGCCAGCGTTCAGTTTTCCGTCCTCTATCACTATCCTCACCTTGAGGAAGTAACAGAATGGGATTACCAAGATAACGATGAGGGTCATTATGTAGAACTGCCACATCGACGTTCCTATGTCCGCAAGCGTGCATGCAAGTATCGCAACATCCGCCGCTATCAGCGTGATGGCAAGGATCAGGAATGTGGTTCTCGGGAAGATGTCCTCGATCTCGGTGTATTCTGTCGACATCATTATGATGATTCCGTTCATTCATTAAATGGTTATCCTGGTCAGTGCTGGCTATGCAAGGATAAGGTTTATATGGGAGATGTTTATACTACGGGTTAGTTTGGGCCCATAGCTTAGATTGGCTGGAGCGTCCGACTGATAATCGGAAGGTCGAGAGTTCAAATCTCTCTGGGCCCACTACTAACTTGTTTGAATGCACAATCCCGATTTCGATCGGGCGGTTCTGTTTGTTTCTGTAGCCTTGTCTCAGTACTTGTTGACGTATTGACCAAGGGCTTTTTCGACGGATGTGCCAGACGACCGTTTACACTGCATTCCCAGTGCGATCTTGAAAGCGTCGTATTGGGCGTATGCAGTCATTGTGCAGGGTCATATCTGACGAATATTGATACAGAAATGGATCTGCATATCGTTGGACATCCTACTGTAAGAATTGAAGCGTGGTTATGGGAATGTCGTAAATCGTCTGGATCTGTAATGCCTATCCGAGGATTCTGGAATGTCTCATGGCGGATTCCGAATCACGGATCGGACTTTGAACGAGGATGGTGAAAGAGGAGATCCGAGGCCATGTCGGAGTCGTATATTCTTTTCAATCGCAAAGAATACATGGTGGAAGTAGTCTGTATGTGGGGATGATTTGAAATGGCGTCGCCCACAGAGTGAATTGAAAAAGTGGTAGACAGCGTGTCTGCTTTCCCGTACACTTGCGTAATACAGTACGCGACAGATACGCGAGCGGGCTTAACTTCCGGGTTCGAGATGGGACCGGGTGAACCCCGCTGCTATGGCCGTCTGACCAAACCTCTAGATAGAGAACAAGTATATAAAGATATCTCAATCAGCAGAGGCCGCTTTCCTTCAGATCGTCTTTCGACGGGACAGTGATGCCGTCATCGAACTCGACCATGTTGGAGAACATATTCTTGAGGCCCCATTCTGCAAGACTTTTGAGGATGGGCAGAAGGCTGAAACCCCTCTCGGAGAGATAGTATTCCACGCACTTCGGTTTGGTGGAACGGACGTTCCTTACGATGATCCCGTCCCTCTCCATCTCCTTCAGCTGAAGGGTGAATATCCTGGGGGATATCCCCTCGATCTGTGCCATGAGCTGATTGTATCTCATGGGCGCGCCGTTGCGGTAGAGCTTGCAGATTATGACGGTCTTCCACCTGCCCTCTATGACGGACATGGCGGCGTCTATGGCACAGTCATACCTCGGCTCGCTGATCATGCTCTGCCCATCCAAGTGGACGTATTTTATAATATCCACTATTATTGATGATAGTTGGATTCCTCACTTCTTCTGGAAGGCACCGTTCTTTTTGTGGGGAACGACTTTGGAACCTTTGTTGTTGGCCACCAGGGTCTTTACGTATTCCTCCGCCTCTTTTTTGGTGGTGAACGTCCTAGTCGCCTTCTCGTTTCCTTCCGCTTTCACCTGCCAGAGTTTATCATCTTTGCGCTGGGTGATGTGCCAGACCTTGGTCTTCTTGGCCGCCGTCTTGGTCTCCTTGTTCTCTGCAGGTTTAGCTTCGGTGTTGTTCTCTGCTGCCATTTTGTCACCTCTGTTCAAGGATCTTGATCACATGCCATCCGAACTCGGTCTTCACCGGTCCGATGACATCTCCTTTCTTGGCTACGAAGGCCGCATCCTCGAAAGGCTTGACCATTTGCCCGCGCTTGAACCATCCAAGGTCCCCGCCCTTCTTCTTGGAAGGACAGCCCGAGTACTTCCTTGCTAGATCTCCGAAGTTCTTTCCGCCGTTCACCTCTGCCAAGATGTCGGCGGCCTGTTTCTCGGTTTTTACGAGAATATGTGCTGCATGCACTTCTTTGACCATATTCAATTACTACGGTCGGCGATATTAATAACCATTGGCGACGGATTATGTATTTTTCGTAAGGTAACAAAAAAAGTACCGGAACCCTCTATCCGGAGGACGAGGGTTCTGGAATTCCGGTGATATGTCCGGACGGTGGCGTCAGTCCTCGTTCCAATAATCCTGGACTGGCACTTTCTTCGCGGGCTCATCGGTCTTCTCCGTCTCCTCGGGGAACGGTACGGCCGGCGGGAGTTCGCGGGGGTCTTTCTGCGTCGGGCGGTCCTCCCTTCCGTCCGCATAGCGTATGAAGCGGTCGGTGGCCACAGGTTGGGTCTTGTTCACATAGTTCCAGGGCCAGTCCTTGATCTCCTCTTTCCTTACCACGGCGTTGGCCTCGCGTACCTCCTTGTCCGTCGCCAGGACCACGGGTCCGAAGGAACACATCTTCTGTCCTATGGGGTCGCCCTCCAGGAGCCAGATCTCGCTCTTCTTGTCGCCGTTGGTTATCTCCACTTCCGCATCGGGTTTGATCTTGAGTCTGGTCTGCGGGATGTAGTCCTTGCCTGCGACGGTCGCTCCGCTGTCGGTTAGATAAACGTTCCTGCCGGCGGAAGGGACCGTAGGATCCAACGTTATCTTCACGCCTGGATCTACTTCGAACGACACGATCCTCACATGATGGGATTGATCCGCCGCCCACGAGTCCTTGTTGGGGACCACGCCCGTCATCCCTTCATAGGTTCCGGCGTAGACATGTATCACGCAGCCGTCCTTCCGGATACATGGGATGTTCTCCGCCCATACGTTGTTTATCTCGACCCCCTTGTTCTTCTTCTCATTGGGGATGTGTATCATTATCTGGGTCACCCTGTGGTGGTTGTCCCTGTCGGCGAACGCGAGGGGATACATCTCGCAGTGCCCGTACCTGCTGGAGGCGGTGATCCATTGGACGTCCCCGTATCCGAACCTGCCCTGGTTCCCGAGGGAGTCGAAGTGGTCGACGTATCCTTCGGTGCATATGGTGATGGTCTCGTAACCCCAATGGGTGTGCAGAGGGAAGCCCGGTGCGACCTTCCCTCCGTACATGCGGTATCCGTACTGCGGGCGGTAGTCATGTCCCAGCGATCTTTTCTTGATCTCTTCCAGGGGCGGAGCCTGCTGTCTGTTTCCCCGGGGGTAGTCGTCGAAGTGGTGGGATGCGAACATGAAAGGGTCCTCAGTGTCCCAGTGAAGTTCCGCAGCCTGCTCCCTTACGACGAGGCCGCCGTCCTTTATCTTTCCGAAGAGTCCCATGGAGGGGTCATGGCATTAGCCATATTTTGGTTCTTGGACGGTCTTACAATCGGCATCCTTAATAAGATGAGCCGGATTGGTCGCCTTATGGCAGAGGAGGGTGTTCGTCTCAACAAGTTCATCGCAGAGGCAGGTATCGCCTCCAGAAGGGCGGCCGACCGTCTCATAGAGGACGGTCATGTGACCTTGAACGGGAGACCTGCCGTTCTCGGCGACAAGGTCCTCCCGGAAGACACGGTCTGCGTCGATGGGAATCCCATAAAAAGGGAGACCGGGACGGCGGTCATTCTGGCTTTCAACAAGCCCCGCGGGCTGGAATGTACATCCGACCACGGGAACGAGGACAACGTCATAGATTTCATCAATTATCCCAAGAGGATCTTCACCATAGGGAGGCTGGACAAGGAATCCGAAGGTCTTCTCCTTCTGACGAACGACGGTGATCTCGCCAACAAGATAATGCGTTCACGCTATGGTCATGAGAAGGAGTACGTAGTGTCCCTGGACAGGGATGTGACCCCGGAATTCATAAAAGGTATGGCCTCCGGAGTACCTATCGAGGAAGGTGTAGTCACCAGGAAATGCAAGGTGTTCATGGAGGACCCCCGTACCATCCGCATAATCCTCAAACAGGGCCTCAACAGACAGATCCGTAAGATGTGTGCATATTTCGGATACGGAGTCGTCAGACTCGTCCGCGTCCGTGTCATGAACATAGAGCTCGGTAACCTCAAGTCCGGAAGGTACAGGGACATCTCCAAAAAGGAGCGCGAGGAGCTCATGGGCATATTGGATAAGAGTACTCTCGCAGAGAAGGACAACTGACCCTTTCTCTCATCAATATTTTCAGGAGGGGGCTTCCGCCCCCATCCTTTTTATTTTCAGCGGGAGACCTTCTCCATCAGGCCCTGCGACCTCTCCAGATCTCCGGCCGACATCTGGAACTTGTTCTGGAGCCTGTAATCGCCATGTACATCCATGCAATCCACGGCCGCAGTGAGTATACCTTCGTCCGATGCTATGAATTTGACGGTCACCGGGGTATCGCGGGTGACCTCCTTGGGCAGTTCCATCTGGAATTCCCCGACCATGTATCCATCCTCGATGGCGATCTTCTTCCCATCGTCGTTGTTGAGGGCCGAATCCTCATAGATCTGGACCTTGATGGTCAACTGGCCGTCTTCCATGGGGTAGTAGGTCTTCACAGCCGTAATCGGGAGGACCTCGTTCCTGAAGATTATGTTGGAGATGTACTCGTTCTTATCCTCGTCGATGGCGCATATTCCGAAGGATTTGCTGAGGACGTTGTGGACTTCGATGACTTTTTCGGGTTTCTCGATCTCCTCCTCTTCCTTTGTCTCCTCCATCTTCGTGAGGTTGTCTTCCTCCTTGGTCTCGTCCTTGGAATCCGGAACAGGTTCAGGCACGGGATCCGGAACAGGTTCAGGCACGGGATCCGGAACGGGTACAGGGACAGGAGTAGGTTTGGGGGCATTATGGTTGGACCTGCAGAGGAGTGCCGCACCCTTGGCTACGGACTGGTCGGGGTCGTAGAGCTCCATGTGGATCCCCGGGAAGGCCTCCGATATGTTCTCCCTTACCTGGGGCATCCTGGACGACCCTCCGACCAGGAGCAGGGAGTCGATGTCGGATTCCGTGAATCCTTTGGAGTCGAGAGTCCTCTTGATGATGTCGACCGTAGCCTGGATAAGAGGTTTGGTGGCCGCATCGAATTCGCTTCTGGTGACATTGTAGGCGATCTTCTTCCCGCCCACGCTGATGGTTCCCCTGGAGGATTCGGCTGTGGACAGTCTTTTCTTGAGGGTCTCTGAATCGAGGACTAGGGTCTGCATGATATCGTCGTCCGCCTCGATGTCCTCTTCCTCGATACCGCTCTGTTCGGCGATCTTCCTGACTATAATCTTGGTCAGGGCGGCATCCCAATCCTTTCCGCCGAGTAACCTCTCCCCGTCGGTGGCCACTGCCGTGAAGATATTCCCGTCGATCTCCAGTATGGTGACGTCGAAGGTCCCTCCTCCGAGGTCGTATACCATGACCCTCTTCTTCCCGTCCTCCATGTGGCCGAACCCGAAGGATATGGCCGCGGCGGTAGGTTCGTTTATGATGGTCACGTCCTCCAGTCCCGCGACCTTCCCGGCGAGTTTCGTGGCCTCCCTTTCTTCATGACCGAAGTATGCCGGACATGTTATCACGGCCCTTTTGACATCGCAGGCGTGGTTGTCGTTGAAGTCGTTGATCATCTTCTTGAGAATGGCCGCAGACAGGGTGACGGGCGTGTATTCCTTGCCGTCGACGGTGATCTTGTAGTCCTCTCCCATCTTTCTCTTGATGGCGGTGACGGTCCTGTCTGCAGGGTACATCACCGACATCTCCTTCGCAGGGGATCCGACGATTATCTCCCCGTTATCGTTGAAGAGTATCACGGAGGGTGTCGTCTCCTCCTGTTCGAAGTTCTTGTCCACCGTCGGCTGGTCTTCGACGTCGTCGACGAACGCCAAGCACGAATATGTAGTCCCCAGGTCGATCCCTATGTAGTAGTCCTCGGTCATTTCCCATCCCATCCTTCTATAGTCCTGATCAGTCCTTTGTCTCTTCGGAGGCCGTCTTCGCGACCCCTCCCACTTTCTTGAAGACGTTTACCTTCTCTTTCACGAGGACACGGCCGTTGTACTCGTATCCCTCGGAGATCCTCTTGGCTATGACGCCGTTCTTGGCTGCGTCGTCCGTGGCGACAACCCCGACGATCCTCTGGTGGAGGGTGTCTATCTTGTCGCCGTCCTTTCCGTACGGCCCTATGGAGACGCCTGCGTCCAGCAGCATGTTCTCCATGTCGATCTCATAGGCCTTGAAGGATTCCAGCACCTCCTTGGCCGTGAACTTGCTTATCTTCTTCTCCATCTCCGTGCACAGTTTGACGAAGTCCTCCCTCATGTTGCACATCTGCATCATGAGGTTCAGCATCTTCTGGTTCGCCAGTTCCCCCTCGCGGCGGTTGAGAAGTTTGCTGTAGGTGTTGAACTGCTCTCTGGATGTGACGAACTCCTGACCCGCTGGCACATCGCCCGTCACGGGCTTCGGGGTCTCGGCGATTATGCCGATCTTCCCGGACATGTCCGACGTCATGAAGTATATGTCCTCCACCTTGCCGTCGCTCTCGGCCGCCAATGCAGCGTTCTCCGCCATGTTCTTCTCGATCGTGTCGAGGCGTTTCATGACATCGGCCACGGTTGCCCTCTTGGTCCCGGTGGACGATCTCTTCCTGGTCGTCTTCTTCTTGGTCTCCGTTCCGGGCGTCGTTTCCGCGCCTTCCGTCACGGCGGTCTGTTCCAAGTTCTCTTCCGTCATTGTCTCATGCTCCCGTTCCCGCTGCAGGTGTTGAAGAGCCAGATGAACGGATCCTCCACCCTGAACGGGTTGATCTCCTTGGTCAGTACGCTCCCGGAGGGGTTGTTGCCCAAGGCGGATACGGCGAAGTATTCGTGTCTGGAGTATTGTCCGACGTCATTTATGAACTCCTGCCCTACGGTGCGGCGTAGGTATTCCTCCACCTCCACGCTGATCTCGTCGAAGCAGACCCTGTCGAACTTCCCCTTTTCCCTCTCCACATGTATGGAGGACTCGGGGCCGAACAGGATGCGTTCCTCCTCGTCGTTCTCGGGGGATTTCATGAGGACGTCGGTCTTTGTCAGTACGACCGCCAGAGGGGTGTCTATCCTGTCCTTGCGCTTCAGCTTGTTGCCTGTACGGACGATCTCCGTGATATATGCCAGACGGTCCCTGATGTCAGTGACCTCAAACGGTTTGTTGTCCATGCGGATCCTCTTGTTCACATAGGGGATCTGCAGGGGATCCACCAGGAGGACGATCCCCGAGGCCTTGGATATGAAGGACCCAAGACTCAGGACCACGGTCTTGTCGTCGGAATCCAGGTCCTTTCCGGACGTGTCGAAGAACGCCAGCGTGTACTCCTGGCTCTTCTCTCCCGGGAATTTCATGTAGTACACCATCGGTTCCCTGGAGTCACGGTCCTCGCTGTACGACGTGGTAGGTGCCAGCTTGCGTCCTTCCTCGAACAGCCTCCTGTAATAGGAGTCGTTGTACCGGATGGTCGTCCTGTCGGTGGCGGGGGTGAAGGTAGTCCCGAACTCGGTGGAGAACATCGTCCTCAGCTGGTTTATGAGTACGGCGATATAGTGGCTCTTCCCCACACCTTCCGATCCCAGCACGACAAATATGTTGCTGCCGTTCTCCTCCGCCCCCGCGGGTATAGGGTTGTGGCATATCGGACACAGTCTAGTGTATGCGGCACGTCCGCATATGTCGCAGCAGCCGTTGGCGGATCCGCGGACTATGTGGTTCTTGGTGGTCACCGCATCGGAGGCCTTGGGGTCCTTGCCCAGGAACACGGAGTTCTCTATGTCGACCTCCTCGCCTTCCTTGAACTCGGATCTGAAACGTTTTCCGTCCACGCTGTCCAGGAACGTCTTGGTGCAGAGCGGGTTCGTGCATGCATAATGTATCTTCGCGAGATTGACGTCGTTGAAACAGAACGGGCACACGTAGTTGTTCCTGCTCCTCAATATACCCATATCGTCACACCTCCCTGTAGAGCGGATGGATCAGCTTATAGAGGCTGTATTCCTCTTTGTTCACGAAGAACAGCCTCATCCTTTTCAGATCCGCCTTTCCTTTGTCCATTGTGAACCAGGTCTGTGCCCTTCCATCCTGCAGTGCGATTGGATCCTGGGAGTCCCAGACGACCTCCCCGTCGTTCATCCTCAGAGGGATGCCGACGTTGGTGGCGGTCATCGCCAAACGGGGTATGGAGTCGCCTTCGGCGCATTCGAGGTCCATTACTATTCTCGTGAGGTTCCTGTCCTCCTTCACCCTCTCCTCGCGGACGCTGTACCTCACCTTTGTACTGGATCCGGAGTAGACGTCCATGGTGAAGGGTATCGACTCCGCCTTGGTCCCCTCCACGTCGTAGACAGCCAGGAGGGTCACGGTCTTCTTGTTGGACATACCCATCTGTATGCGTATCCTCCCGTCCTTCTCGTAGAGTTCCCTGCTCACGGTAATCTTCTCCGACCGGGGCTGGTCCTCCCTGGCACCCAGGTCGCTGACGACGACTATGGCTGACTCCGCGCCCTCCGGCCAGGTGACGGTGATGTCGCAGTCGCCCCCGTCCATCTTCTTCTCCACGTCCCTGAACGGGCGCAGATTGGTTATCATCACCTCCCTTCCCCTTATCGCAGTGCGGCCTATCCTTACCATCGGGTACAGGAAGATCACCGCTCCGTCCGGAAGGTCGAACTTGCATCCGTTGTCATAGACCTCGTCCGGTTCCACGGGGGACATCCATCTTTCCACGTCCTCGACCGGTACCGCCGTGCCGAAGATCCTCGCCTTCCTGGGGGATGCGTACAGTACGACCTTCTCCGTACTGCTCCATCTGGCGGAGTAGGACCCGTCCGTCCTGTTCCACGAGACCTCCATGTCGTTCACGGGCTCCGGGTATCTGGACGTCTTTCCTGAGAACACGGTCCCTAGGGAACGCTCGGTCCTTCCGTTGACGTCGTACTCTGCCACGAAGAGATAGTGGTAAACGGTCTCGCCTTTCAGGCTCCTGTCTTCCACCGTCCCCGTGTTCCCGTGGACGATCTCGATCTCCTCTTGGCCCGCATCCCCTTCCTCCTTCCTCCATATGCGGACGCGGCTGCATCCCCTGGGGGTCGGATAGGTGATGCGCAGGCCGTCCTCTATGGTCTCGACCTTCACACCCTCCACTTCGCTGAGGACCATGGCGGGACCGCATTGTGCGAAGTCGCGGGACAGGATGCCCCATCTCTTGGAATGGATCTTGTAATAGTAATCGACACCCGGGTCGAGGGTCTTGTCGAGGAATACACCTCCGGGTATCTCTGCGAGGGGGACCGTGGACTGGTCGACCTCCGGGAGGGTGTTCCTCCCTCTGTATATGCAGAAGGATACGCCCTTCCTGTCCGATGGGACCGCATATCTCAGGAGGACGATGTCCTTCCTCACCTGGTACACTGCATCGGCCGGACCATCGGGAGGATAGTCCCTGAGTCTCCTAACGGCGTTGGGGTGGTCCGGGCACTTGTCTGCGGCCCTGATGTAGAGGTCCATGGTGTCCTCCCCCTCCGAATCTGCCGCAAGGGAGCATAAGGTGTCCGCCTCTTGTACCTTCTCGCAGGCCTCGGAATACCTTTCGGCGACATAGTCCGCCTCCATGATCCTAGGAAACTGGATCCTGGCACTTTCGACGGTCGTCTTCAGGTCGTACAGGTTCCTTATGCGGTAGTCGTTGTCTATCCTGCCCAGGGCCCTTCTGTAGTCGGAGGAGGCCTTGCCGATCCTGACCAGCAGGTCGTTGTTCTCGGTGAATTCGGGGAACCTTTCCTGCATGGAGCCGAATCTGTCCTCGGCTCCGCCTACGTCGCCCTCGGCCAGGAGGTCCATGATCGCCTGTCTTTCGCGGCGTACCTCCCTGAATCCCTCCTCGAACCCGAATCCGCATTTTATGCAGCTGCGGTACGTGGACGGCTGCGTGGTCCCGCAGTGAGGACAGACTATGCGCATGGCCTTTCCGCATACGGGGCAGAACACGGTGTCCTTGCCGTCGGCCACCATCGCCTTGCAGCTGGGACATATGGTGAGGCGCGTGTTCTTCGACGAGAAGTTGGCTATGAAATGCCTTTTGCAGCAGTACGCCTCGAGTATGGCTACGGCCATCTCGTTGTCTATGGCCTCGTGGGACCCGTATATGGATATCAGGCCGTGGAGGTAGTTGCTGGTGAAGGGCTGTCCGTAGTCCTCCTCCATGCTCTCGATGGCCGGTTCCATGGCCCTCACGCATCTGCCGTACCTGTCGAGCATAGCCAGTCTGTTGTCCGGGTACATGACGACCTTGAGGGCCCTCATCGCCTGGATGTAGGCGTCCTGGTTCTCTATGTTCCCGGCCTTCATGGCGCTGAGTCTTCTCTCGACGGCGCCGAAGGCATCGCGGACCTCCTCCGGTCTGCATCCCGGGTCCAGTCTGTTGATGTCCATGTTCATGGAGGGCAGCTCTATGAGGGTGTTGAGGAGTTCCTTGGAGGTGTACAGACCCACATCCGACAGTTTCTCGAATGCGGTCATGATGTCGTCGTCCACCGGTTTCGGGGCTGGTACGGGCTGTATCTTCGATGCCCTGAGCACCGTGGGGCCGTCGACGTCCGCCCACTTGAGCCTCTTGGCGAGCTCGTTCTCAGCACCGGGTATCAGATACGAGGATCCGTCGTGGAGGACTATGACGTCCTTGTTCAGCTTCGAGGCCTTGGATTCGAGCAGGGTCCTCCCGTTCTCGAACTCGTCCTCCAGGAGGACGTTGCTCTCTATCACGGCGTACATATCCGTGACCATGGACAGGTAGGTGTTGGCCCTGAACTTCCTCTTGAGGGAGCTCGAAGTCGCCTGGGCCTCCTTCCTCCATTTCTCCTCCGCTTCGTCTATGCGTTTGACGATCTCGCCCTTGCTGTACCTGTCCTCCCTATACGGGTTCAGTCCGAGCAGATAGCAATAGTTCTCTCTTTCCTGGGCCATGTCCTCAAGACCTCCTTTCCCTCAGGTCCTCGGCCTCTGACGTTATGGCGGTGGCTATCGTACCGAATGCGTTCTTCAGATCCCCCAGGGTGGTCAGCATGGCCCCGTCTTCCACGGTGGCGATCTGCCTGAGGAAGGACATCTCCACATTGTCGCCGAAACCGACGGCCACTACGCCGATGCCGTTGCGTCTGCAGGCCTCGGACTCGTCCATGGCGTTGTCCCTCCGTCCCCATTCCCCGTCGGAGAGGACTACCGCGGTGCGTGCCCCCTTCGTTTCCATAAGCATATCCATGGCCGCCTTCAGGGGACTCCTGTCGGTACCTCTCCCTAGCATGTTCACCTTCAGGTCGTTGAGGGAGCTCATCACGGCGCCCGTATCCACCGTGAGGTCCTTGAACACCTGTACCCTGTCCCCGAACCCTATCAGTCCGATGCGGGTGTCGCATCCGGATATCCCGTGTATGAAGTCCCTCACGACATCCTTGACCTCGGCCATGCTCTCCTTCATGCTGCGGGAGAGGTCTATGCAGACGACGATGTTGCTGGTTATCGGCATCTCGGTCGTGTGGTTCCCGGGGGCTCCCGCCATCCAGGACACGTCCTCGGGGACCGGTTCCGTCGAGACCGTCACAGGCCTGCCATTCTGGAACGCCCTGACGCGGACGGTCCCGTCCCCGCCGTACATGTACTCTATGTCGATAACCGCGCCGTCCCCGTCGTTGTCGAAACCAGTGACCACGTTCTTCTCCAGCACGGTGCAGTCCAGGGGGATCTCGCTTTCGCCCTGCAGGGTGTAGACCTCGATCCTGTCGGTCATGTTGCCCCCGTCTATCATGAACGGCCTGGTCATGGAACAGGGGACTTTCGAGTTGGCGGGTATGATTATCTTGTTGATGTAGCGGGTACCGTCCCCGTTCACGGACAGCGCCCCGAGGCTGTGGGACGTCACATCCGATATCTCCATGCCGTCGGCGCCCGTCCCTCTTTCGTAGTAGTCGGCCATCATGGCGGCCCCTTTGGCCACCGCCAGGTCCGTATCCGTATGGGTTATCACGTCCGTGTCCGTGAGGACCCTGAGGTATTCGGCCACCTGTGGCATCCTGGTGGATCCCCCGCACAGGAGGATCTCATCTATGTCGGAGAAGTCCATCCCTATGTCCTCGAACAGGCCGTCGATGATGTCCTTGGTGGCCTTGAGCAGGAATCTGGTCTTCGAATCGAACTCGTCACGGGTGATCCTGTATCTTCCGACGTTCCCGTCGTATCTGACGGTGACACTGACTTCCCCCGCCTTGCTGAGAAGCTTCTTGTAGTCCTCGGCGGCGACCGCCATCTCGTTCATGACGGACACATCCTCCCTCGGGTCCTCTCCGAACTCGTCGGAGAACCTCTTGCATGCCTCGTCCACCAGGACTGCATCCCAGTCCTTGCCTCCGAGCAGATGGTTCCCTGCCGTTCCGACGACGTCTATCTTCCCGCCTTCCACTCTGACGACGGTGACGTCGAAGGTCCCTCCTCCGAGGTCGTACACCAGGACGGTCTTCCCGTTGGAGTGCCTGTAGCCGTAGTATACCGCTGCGGCGGTGGGTTCGTTCACGATCTTCATGACGCCTATGCCGCATGCCTCCCCGGCGCGTATGGTCGCCTTCCTCTGGAGGTCGTTGAAATATGCAGGGACGGTTATCACCGCACCGTCTATCTTCTCGCCGGTCCTCTTCTCCGCATCGGATATCAGTTTCTTCAGGAGGATGGCGGACAGGTCGCAGGCGTCGTATGTCCTGCCGAATGCCTCGAAAACGTAATCGGGATCCCCCATTCTGCGTTTGAACACCGATGCGACAGCACCCGTGCCACCGGCCTGCATGTCCTTGGCCTCGTCGCCGATTATCGTCTCGTCCTCGAGGAAACATATCACTGAAGGGGTCAGGTCCTTACCGAAGACGTTCGGTATGATCTCGGCCTTTGACGATATGCCGTCGTATCTAGCGATCGTCGAATAAGTCGTACCGAGGTCTATCCCAACCTTCATCGTGCATCCCGTATGGGGGTACATTCCATCCCTATAAAATATATACGAAGGGGTTTACGAAATCCGTATAATGGTGTAAATCGGATGGGTAGTATACGGATTTCGTAGTATATGGGGATCAGTCTCCGCAGCGCTCCTCCGACATCCTGTTCCGAGCGTCCCCGCGGGGTATCCTCAGGGCACGGACGGCGTTCAGGACGGCGATCACCAGGACCCCCACGTCTCCGAAGATGGCGATCCACATGTCCACCGCATCCGTGAAGGTGGTCAGTGCGAGGATAGCGAATTTGACTGCGAGGGCCAGGACTATGTTCTCCGCGACTATGGTCTGCGTCCTCTTCGATATCCGTATCGATGATGCGACCTTGGAGGGACTGTCGTCCAGGATGACCACGTCCGCCGCCTCCACTGCGGAATCCGAACCGATGCATCCCATGGCTATGCCGACGTCGGCCCTGGCGAGGGCGGGGGAGTCGTTTATCCCATCACCTACGAAGCAAGTCTTCCCTTCGGACGAGGACATTATCCTCTCCAGCTCGGAGGTCTTGTCCCTGGGGAGCATCTCCGCCCTGTATCCGTCGAGGCGGAGTCTCTCCGCCACGGCCTTTCCGACGGGTTCCGTGTCGCCGGTGAGCATGTACGTCCTCACACCCATGTCCTTGAGAGAGGAGACGGCATCCTCCGCATCGTCCTTCAGTCCGTCGGATATCACCAGACGTCCGGCGTACTTCCCGTCCACGGCGACGTATACGTTAGTCTCGGACCTGTCCCCTTCCGATTCCAAGTCTATACCGCATTCCTTCATCATCCGGACGTTTCCGACGGTCACAATACGGCCGTCCACCATGGCCTCCACGCCCTTTCCGGGGATCGCGGACGAGTCCGATATGCGGGACGGGTCTATGTCATGACCCAGACGTCCGATTATCGATTTGGATATGGGGTGGTCTGAGAAGGCCTCCGCACATGCCGCCAGATCCAGGAGCTCGGTTTCCGACATCCCTTCCGGTTCTATGCGGTTGACGGAGAACTCCCCTTTTGTCAGGGTCCCGGTCTTGTCGAATACGGCCTTATCTATTCCGGAAAGTGCCTCGATGAATGTGCTCCCCTTCACGAGTATGCCGTCCTTGGACGCCCTTCCTATCCCGCAGTAGTATGACAGGGGGACGGATACCACCAGGGCGCAAGGGCAGGATACCACGAGGAAGATCAGGCCTTTGTAGACCCAGTCCTTCCAACCGGAAGGGTCTGCAACGGAGGGGATGACGGCGATTGCTAGGGCACAGAGTACAACTGCGGGTGTGTAGACCTTGGCGAACCTGGTGATGAACTTCTCCGACCTCGATTTGCGTGATGCCGAGTCCTCTATGAGTGCAAGGATCTTGGCGGATGCCGAGTCCCTGTATGCGGTCTCCGTGCGCACCATCAGGGTTTCTGACGTATTGATGTATCCTGCCAGGACCTTGTCGCCGACTCCGACGTGTCTCGGTACGGGTTCGCCGGTCATGGCCTTCGTGTCTACGAATCCCTCCCCTGCGGTCACTATCCCGTCTATGGGTACCATCTCGCCGGGTCCCACGGCTACGGTCTCGCCAACCTCCACGGACTCCGGTTGGACCGTCTGGGTCTTTCCGTTCCTTATGACGGTCGCATACGGGGCCTTCAGTTCAGCCAGTGCCTTCACGTGCTCCCTGCTGCGGTCCACGGCACGGTCTTGGAAGAATTCGCTTATCTGGTAGAACAGCATGACCGCCACGGATTCAGTCCAATGTCCGATGGCAAGGGCGCCTAACGTGGCAACCGTCATGAGGAAGTTCTCGTCCAGGAACCGGGCGTGTACGAGGTTGCGTACGGCGTTCACGACCACGTCGTATCCGACGACCAGCAGTCCTATCAGGAAGACGGCGCGGAGGACCGTCCCGTCGATGTTCCAGTCGAGTACATATTCCAACAGGAGGCCGAATGCCAGGAATGCCACTCCCGTACATATGCGGGGTATCAGATAGGTGTCCTTCTCCTTCTCGTCATCGCATTCGGATACCGTATCGGTGCGCCACATCCTGAAATCGGACTCGACCCGATGGGCGGTCTCCTCCGCCGCCTTCTCGATCTCGTCGAAGCGATCCACGTTGCCGTCCGATACCTCTATGAACATCCTCTTGTCCACGAAGGACAGGGTCACGGATTCTATCCCATCGACCTCTGAGATGGCCTCCTCGACCTTCCTGGCACAGTTGGCGCAGTCTATGTCGATCCCATATGTGCGTCTCATCACTTCTCCTCCTTGAGGTGCGTGAGCGCCGTATTCAGGAGGATCTCGACATGCTCGTCGCACAGGGAATAGTAGATGTTCTTCCCGTCGCGACGGCTTTGGACCAGGTCGGCATCCTTGAGGGCTTTCAGCTGGTGGGATACGGCGGACATCGAGAGGTCGAGGCTCTTGCTGATCCCGCGTACGCACATCTCGCTTTCATGGAGTGCCCACAGTATGCGTATGCGCGTGCTGTCCCCGAATATCTTGAAGAGATCGGCCATATCCATGACGGTATCGTCATCCAACATGCCATCGCGTATCCTGCCGACGAACTCTTCCGTCTCGCATTCACAGTGTTCTTCTTCCATATTAATCACTTGAACACTTGTTCAACTGTTCAATTGTATTCAAAGGCGGTATTTAATGGTTTTTCAGGTGACGGTGAACGCCATGGATACAAGGTATTATATCGACATTCCGTCCAGGCATGTTTTCTTTATCTGGCACATGTATAAGTCATACCTTTTCTCTACACTGTCATGTTATTTCCCTAGTGTTGTCCGGACTCCTACCCAGCAGATAAATACGGAATAGCGGATTGACCTCCTATGGATCCTCAGGAAGCGGAGACCCTATGCAGAAACGCCATCGACCTGGTCGTAGGGAACGGTGTCGAAAAGGATGCATCCAAAGCCGCGGATATCTTCCGTTCCGTGGCAGATTCAGGTTATCCCGAGGGTATGTTCGGCCTTGCAGAGCTGCTGTATTCGGGCAACGGCGTCCAGAAGGACGTCCGCTCCGCCATGAGGCTCTACGAGAATGCGGCTTCCGCCGGAAACATACCTGCGGCATTCCGTCTGGGAAACATCCTTCTCTCCGAAGGGGACTTCAGCGATCCCGGGAAAGGAAGGGAATATATCCAGTCGTGCTGCGATGCTGGTTTCGAGCCCGCCTACGGGTGCATGGGGGACGTGTGCTTCTACGGGATCGGGGCGTCTTCCGACCAGAAGACGGCCGCCGTATGGTACGGTCGCGCGGCTTCCGCCGGGGATCTGGTGTCGATGTTCAAATTGGGATGCATGTACGAATCCGGTAACGGTGTGGACGTCGATCCCGGGAGGTCGTCGGAAATGTTCCGCAGGTCGGCCGAAGCGGGTTTTCCGGAGGCGCAGTTCAAGATGGCATCCCTCACCTACGACGGTATCGTCGACGGCGGGAAGAAAGCGGCTTTCGATTGGTATTCCCGGTGCTCAGAGAGGATTCTCGTGGCGAAGTTCAACATGGCGACCATGCTTCTCTCCGGCGACGGTGTCCCTCAGGATAAGGAGGGTGCTTTCAAACTCTACAGGGAATTGGCCGATTCGGGGGATGCGGATTCGATGTTCCAGATCGGCCGGATGTACATAGAGGGGAATGGTGTCCATCAGGACCCCGAAGAGGGGTTCAGACGTATAGGCGAGGCCGCGAGGATGGGCAGTGCAGAGGCAAAGCAGCTTGTGGAGAACCTCCGCAGAAGACAGAATACCCAGATGATCCATATCGACGGGGCGGAAGAATGATCGGAAAGACCGGACGGTCCCCCGTCCGGATCACTGCTCCTTTCTTATGGAGCAGTGGCAGGTCTCTTCGTCCTTGCAGCAGCCCTTTCCGGATCCGCAGCATTTCTTGGAGTGAAGGGTCCTGAAACAGCCGTAGACGGCCCCTGCTATGAGGGCCACTACCAATGCCAGAACGACCAATGTTGCCGTGTTCATTTGAATCAATCCCATGCATCAGGTCTTACTTTTTAAGTCTTCCTAATCTGAAAAACATATTTTAGGGACGATTAATTCTTAATAATGGGTAAGTTGTTTGCCGGCGGGGTTTCCGGCCCCGCCGGATGTCAGTCCTTCTTCACGGTGCAGTTGATCGGATTCTTCTCGTGACAGCGGCAGGTCCCGCGGTTGGGACATCCTGCACAGGTGTCTCCTGTCTTGATCATCCTGTAGGAGCCGTACATCGCGCCCATGATGATCATGGCTACCACGATGAGTACGAGGGCGGTGGCCATGTTCATTCGGTCGCACCTCCTGCTTTGACCTTCTCCATGTTCCTCCTGATGGCTCCCACTGGGTCCTTGGCCACCAGGAAGTAGCCGTAGATGCAGCAGATCGCCACCGCGATCACGAATCCTATCGGGTCGAACATCCCGTGCACTATGCGCCAGAGCTGGTAGAACACCAGGGATGCGCACCATGCGAGTATGCACTGGTAGAGGACGGCGAAACCGGTGGCCTTCCAGGTCCCGAGTTCCCTGCGCATCGCACCTATGGCGGCGAAGCACGGGGCGCACAGGAGGTTGAATATCAGGAACGCCATGGCCTCTCCGGACGTACAGAACGCTGCAAGACCTGCTGCGGTAAGCAGACCCTCTTCGTCCGTGGCTATTCCGCTGGGATCCACGAGGATCGCCAAGGTTCCGAGGAGGTTCTCCTTGGCCAGCAGTCCGGTGATCGAGGATACGGTGAGTTCCCAGTGGTTGCCGAATCCCTGCAGGGCGAATATGTTGGTTATGGCCCCTCCTATGTCGGCGAGCATGGATCCGCCCGTCTCGTTGCTTCCGATGAATTCGAGTCCCCAGTCGTAGGAGCACAGGAACCACACGATGACGCAGGACAGAAGGATGAAGGTACCTGCCTTCCTCACGAAGGACCAGGATTTCTCTCCGGTGTTGGTCAGGACGTTGCGGCAGGTGGGGGCGTGGTAGACGGGAAGCTCCATCACGAAGGGGGAGGGTTTCCCGGTCACTCCGCTGAACTTCTTCAGGATGATGCCGGACATGAGGATCATGCAGATTCCGAGCACGTACATCAAGAGGGCCACTATGGCCGACTCATGGAAGAATGCGGCGATGATGATCGTTATGATGGGGAGTTTCGCGCTGCATGGGATGAACGTGGTCGTCATGGCGGTTATGCGTCTGGTCTGTTCGTCCTCTATGGTTCTGGAACCCATGATGGCCGGGACTCCGCACCCCATGCCGATGACGACGGGTATTACGGTCTTACCGGAAAGCCCGAAGCGGCAGAACAGACGGTCCAGGAGATATGCGACCCTCGACATGTACCCGCATTCCTCCAGTATGGACAGGCAAAGGAACAGCACGATGATCTGCGGCAGGAATCCGAGGACGGCGAACACCCCTGCGATGATACCGTCCACGATGAGGCCGGTGAGGGCCGTCGACACGTTGGCGTCCGTCAGGGCGTCTCTTACTGTGTCCTGCAGCCATGCCGTGGCGTTGTCGTTGATCCAGTCGGAACCCCAGGTCCCGACGGTCTGTATGGATATGTAGTAGACCGCGAGCATCACGGCGAGGAATATCGGGATCCCGAGGACCCTGTTCAAGAGGATGTTGTCGATCTTGTCGGATATGGATACATCCTTCCTCTTCTTCTCCTCGAACCTGTGAATGCAGACTTTCTCTATCCTCTCCGCTGCATCGTATCTCTCGGTGGCGACGATCTGTACTCCGTCGTCGGACGATTCCTTCTCGAATGCGGAGATGACTTCGTTGGCTTTTTCCACCACATCGGCATCGAGGTCGTTGACGACCATCTCGTCGCGCTCGATCATTTTGATGGCGCACCATCTTTCGAGGCCGTCCCTGACCTGCGGTGCTATTATCGCCTGCACGTCGGATATGCATCTCTCAAGGGATTCGGAGTATGTAACGGTCTTCGGGACCTTCTTCGAGTCGTAGGCGCGCTGGACGGCCTCTCCTATCTCCGAAGTCCCCATGTTTCTGATGCCGATGGTCTCGACGACCTCGCATCCGAGGGATTCCGCCAATTCCCTGCTGTCCACCCTCATGCCGTTCTTCTCGGCGATGTCGACCATGTTGAGGACGACGACCATGGGTATTCCCAGGTCGGCGACCTGCAGCAGGAGGTACAGGGCCCTCTCCATGTTGGATGCGTCGACGATGTTTATGGCGACGTCCGGTTTGCTCTCCTGCGTCCCTATGAGATAGTCCCTGGAAACGATCTCCTCGGGGGAATAGGGGGAGAGCGAGTAGACTCCCGGCAGGTCCACGACGAGGATCCTGTCCTTCGACGTGTTCCTGATGTACCCCTGCTTCCTTTCGACGGTGACCCCCGGCCAGTTACCGACGTGCTGTATGCTGCCGGTAAGCTTGTTGAAGACCGTGGTCTTTCCGCTGTTGGGGTTACCTATGAGTGCTGCCGTGATCATAGCGCAACCTCTCCGGATTCCGTACGATCCGAGGCTGAAACGAGGTTTTCCAGCTCTATGACCGAGGCCTCGGTCTTCCTGACCGTAAGCCTGTACCCTCTGAGTTCTATCTCCACCGGATCGCCCAACGGGGCTATCCGTATCATTTTCACTTCTGCTCCCCTGGTCAGGCCCAGGTCGAGGACGCGTTTTCTGAGCTGTCCAGACCCTGATACCGTGACCACGGTGGCGGTGTCCCCGCACTTCATATCTTCCAACTTCATTCAAACCACCGGGAATTTGGCCCAAAACCGAGCCTTCCCTGAAGGAAAGTCCGGACCTGGGAACATTCTTTTTTCCCTGGAGCCGGTTGTTGGGGCCGGTTCCTCTGAGTCCGATATGCGATTACTCATTGGTACTAGCATGATGATGTTATATTTAGCCATTCCTAATCTTAGAATTTCAATTTAGGATAGATTAAAACTATTTTCATCGGAATGCCCTCTACAACATGTGCGATATGAGAAGTCAGATGAATGGAAGGCGGTCGAGGGTCTCCAGATAGTACGTGGGTCCGCAGTCGGGCCCTATCGCCCCTCCTCTGTCGATGAAGGCGGTGTCCACCCCCGCCTGCCGTCCCATCTCTATGTCCTTGGGGTCGGAGCTCACCACGAGGGTGCTCGTCCTTTCGGACCCCATCTCCCTCAGGCAGAGGTCCAGGCAATAGGGGTGGGGTCTCCGCAAGGCCATCCTCTCGGCCCCGACCACGGAACTGAACATCTTCCCAAGACCGAACTCCCCCAGGATCTGGTAGATATGCTGTTCGTAAGAGTCGGACACGATCCCAAGTCTGCAGCCCATCCCGTGGAGCATAGCTATGCAGCGACCCGCATCGGCGTAGATGGTCGTGCCGGCGATGACGTTCCTGTCGTACGTGGACATTAACATGGTCACGAAGTCTCTGTACATGCACGTGCAGCCGCGGTGGTATTTGCTGAAAAGGACATCCAGCGGCATGCCGTAGTACTCCTTCTCCTTGGATACGTCGAAGGGCATGTCGAAATGCTGGAACGCCGTCGTGTACGCTATGCGGTATCCGTTCGTAAGGTCGGCAACGGTGTTCCCGAAATCGAAGATATAGTTCTGATAGACCATCTGCGCCGCCCTTTCAAAATCCCCGTTACAGGGTTTGTGCGGTCGATAAGGGCATGTCGTTTATTGCTCTTTCGAGGGATTGGATGATGTTGGATGTACACGCGGTGATAGTTATAAAAAAGGTGATGGGCTAACCGTTATCATGCAGACCGATATCGAGATCGCCGAGAGCGCAAAGGTTCGCAACATCACAGAGATCGCTGCCCAGATCGGACTTTCGTCCGAAGACCTCGAGCAGTACGGCAAGTACATCGCCAAGGTCCCCCTGGACGTCCTGAATAAGAAAGGGACGAAGAAAGGGAAACTGGTTCTCGTGACCGCAGTGACTCCCACCCCAGCCGGAGAGGGGAAGACCGTTACCACCATCAGCCTCATCCAGGGACTGGCGAAGATCGGGAAGAAAGTCGTAGGGGCCCTCAGAGAGCCCTCCATGGGACCCACCTTCGGAGTGAAGGGAGGGGCGACCGGGGGAGGTATGTCCCAGGTGTATCCCATGTGGAAGATCGATCTCGAATTCACCGGAGACATCCATGCGGTATCGGCCGCCCACAACCTCCTGTCCGCGGTCCTGGAGAACAACCTTGTCAGGGACAACCCCCTGAACATAGACCCCTCCCGCATAGTATGGAAGAAGACGATGGACATGAACGCCCGCGAGCTCAGGCACATCGTCGTGGGTCTCGGGGACTCCAAACTCAACGGCGGAGTGACCCACGAGAGCGGGTTCCTCATCACCTCCGCTTCCGAGATATCCGCCATCCTGGCACTTTCCACCGACTATGCCGATCTCAGGAAGAGGCTCGAGAGCATCGTCGTCGCCTACACCTACGACAAGAAGCCTGTGACCGCAGGACAGCTCGGATGCGTCGGATCCATGATGGTCATACTCAGGGACGCCCTCATGCCCAACCTGGTCCAGACCCTCGAGGGACAGCCCGTCTTCATCCACGGGTTCCCGTTCGCCAACATCGCGCACGGCAACAACAGCGTCATCGCCACCAAGGCCGCCATGGCATTCGGGGATTATGCGGTCACCGAAGCGGGTTTCGCGGCCGACCTCGGAGGGGAGAAGTTCATGGATATCGTGTGCAGGCAGTCCGGCATCAGGCCGAGTGCGGTCGTCGTTGTCGCATCCATCCGCGCCCTCATGATGCACGGAGGCGCCGACCTCAAGAACCCCGAGTCGTTCACCGCCGACGCACTGGCCAAAGGGATGGTCAACCTCGACAAGCACGTAGCGAACATGAAAGGCTACGGTATGCCCGTGGTCGTCTCCATCAACCACTTCTACACCGACGATCCCGAGCACATAGCCATGGTCCGCTCCCATTGCAAGGACATCGGTGCGGAGTGCGTCATGTCCGACGGATTCCTCAAGGGAGGGGAAGGTGCCGTGGAGCTCGCACAGAAGGTCGTCGAGATCCTCGAGGGTCCCAAGCCCGAGCTCCAGTTCTGCTACGAGGACGGTCTCTCCGTCAAGCAGAAGATCGAGTCCGTAGCCACCAAGATCTACGGTGCGGACGGTGTGGACTACAGCCCTGCGGCCGAGAAGACCATCGCCCAGCTCGTCGACCAGGGATACGGAGGACTTCCCGTATGCATAGCGAAGACCCAGTACTCCCTTTCCGACAATGCGGAGCTCAAAGGCGCACCCAAGGGATGGAGGCTCAACGTCAGGGAGGTCAACCTCTCTGCCGGTGCGGGATTCATCGTCCCCGTCTGCGGAAGCATCATGCTGATGCCCGGTCTCGCCAAGGAGCCGGCCGCCCTCAAGATCGAGCTTACCGACGACGGTAAGATCGTAGGCCTCAAGTGAGAAACCCTTCCACGGATGGGCGGGATACCCCCGTCCATCCACATACCCAGTATGTAAAAAACCTATCAGAATGCGGGTGCGGCCCTGTTCTTGTCATCCGCCATGTCGTACCAGCGTCCGGCCTCTTCGTGGTCCATGTCCACCCCGTCGCCCGTCTCGTACATGTCGCCCAGAAGGATCTGCGCACCTTTGTGGCCGTTTATGGCCGCCGAGGAGAGCCACCTCACGCTCTGCTTCTGATCCTTCTCCACTCCTGCACCGCTCTTGTACAGCTGACCCAGTATGAACATGGCCTCGATGTTTCCGTTCTTGGCGGACTGCGACATCAGGTCGAAGGTCTTGGAGAGGTCCCTTCCGACACCGTTGCCGTCCAGATACAGAAGACCCAGAGCATACTGCGCACGCGGGTCCCCGTTCTCCGCGGGCTTCTCGAACAGCTCCGCGGCCTTGGCCGGGTTCTGCTCGGTGCCGTATCCGCGGACGTAGATCTTGCCCAGGAAGTACATGGCGTTCAGGTTCCCCTGTTCGCTCGCGTTCTCCAGCCAGTTCCTGGCCAGACGGAAGTCGCGGGGGACGCCCTGACCTCTGGCATAGATGAGGCCCAGATAGAACTCCGCCTCGTCGTTCCCCTTCGAGGCGTACGAGGACAGAATGGCCATGGCCGCCCCGTAGTTGTTCTCGTCTCTGGTGCGGATGACGAATTTCGCCCATTCGAGCGTATCCATACACCCATCAGGCCCTTTGCTCATCCATCATACTAACCCAGAATGAATATAAATCGGTTCTGGGGGAGCCGCATACAAATCCTTACGCGTGCGTTATAGAAACATAAAATAAAATATTGAATGGGGCGTAGAGTTGGAAAATGACCGCCGATACCGATATTGTAGCTGAAAGACCCGCCGCCAAGATACGCGGCCTTATGAACGTGTCCGGGACCCAGGATCTGAAGAAGGCCTGTGCCGCAGCCGAAGGGCTCGCCGGGGACGATGCGGAATCCGCATACCTTCTGGGTCTCTTCAAGTATGTCGGGAAGGGCACACAGCAGGACAGGAAGGCGGCATCCGAGGAATTCGCCATAGCCGCCGGAATGGGGTCCCAGGAGGCATCCATCGTGGCCGAGGAGATCGGGCGTAACCCGGAGGATGTCCAGGAGCGTCTCATGGACCTCCGCTTCAGGGCGGAGTGCAGGGATCTCGCGGCGTGCAGGGAGATATTCCCCCTTTACGACACCGGGAAGGACGGGAACGGATGCAAAGGTCCCGCCAAGAAGAACCATGCCGAGGCCATAAGGCTCTACATGCCCTGTGCGGATTCCGGGGATGCGGATGCCCAGAACACAATCGGGTACATGTACCTCATGGGGAAGGGGGTCGCCAAGGACAGGGGTCTGGCCCTCAGGCTTCTGGAGAGTGCGTGGGAGAACGGATGCGCCCAGGCCGCATACCGTATCGCCTACATGTACGACAGCGGTCAGGATTTCGAGGACCCGGACCTCGATAAGGCGTACGAGTGGTATGTCAAGGCATCCGACATGGGCTATGCTGATGCGGAGTACGCCCTCGCAGGGATAATGTTCATGCAGGACGGCCCCTACCGCAACGTGGCCCGCGGGGTCAAACTCCTGATAAAGGCCGCCGACCAGGGGCAGCACGAGGCCCAGCAGGAGGCCGGTATGATGTATGCATACGGCAGCAACGGCGTCAAGAGGGACCAGGAGAAGGCCGTGAAGTATCTCGAGGCCGCCTGCGAGGGAGGAGTCCAGCAGGCCATGACCAACTATGCCAACATGTGTTTCGAGGGACAGGCGGTGCCCCGTGACATGGCGAAGGCCGCGAAATGGTTTACCAAGGCCGCCGAGAACTATGACGGGGTGGCGCAGTACGCCCTCGGATGCATGTACGGCAACGGGTATTACTTCGACCAGGACGACAGTGAGGCCGCGAAATGGTTCCAGGAGGCCGCCGAGGGCGGGGAGCCCAATTCCCAGTACGCCCTCGGATGCTTCTATTACGAAGGCAGGGGGATAGAGAAGGACGAGAAGAAGGCCGCCACCTGGTTCCAGGAGGCCGCCGACCAGGGCCACCTCGGGGCCATGTCATTCCTCGGTATGTTCAAAATCACCGGCAAGGATGTCGAGCAGGACATAGAAGGAGGGCTGGAACTCCTCAACGTCGCGGCCAAGAACGGGTACTGCGAGGCCCAGTTCTACCTCGGTAAGCTGTATGCGGACGGCGAGTACGTGAAACAGGACCTCGCCTACGCCAAGAAGATGCTGTCGTTGGCCGCCAGACAGGGGGATCCCGATGCCGAGGTCATGCTCCAGCAGCTGAAGAAGATGAAAAGACGCTGACGGGTGCGGTCGATATCGGACGGGGGCTTTGAAGATGGATGCGAAGATACAGAAGGCGGCCAAGGAGGGCAACATCTACGCCATGCTGGCCATCGCCTACATGTATCAGAAGGGCAAGGATACGGACCTCAGCCCCGCAGACGCCGTCATCTGGTACGAGAGGTCGGCCGCCGCCGGATGTTCCCGTGCGAAATGGGAGCTGGCCAAGATGTACAGGTTCTCCGAGGTGCCCGATCCCGGGCGTCAGAAGTACATCTACTGGCTGCAGGCCGCCGCGGATGCAGGCATACCGGAGGCCAGGAGGGAACTGTCCGCCAGGTACTTCTACGGCAGCCTTCTGCCGAAAGACGAGGAGAAGTCCATGTACTGGATAAGGCTGGCCGCCGAGGGCAACGACCCGCTTTCCGAATTCAGATACGCCTATGCCCTGGAGACCGGTTACGCCGGACAGCATGACCCAGATACGGCGGCCAAGATGTACGAGAAGTTCAACACCTCGGGGGATGCGGAGCTTTTCTTCAAGATCGGACAGAACTTCGAGTTCGGTCTCGAAGGGTGCAGGGCCGACATCAAGAGGGCCTGCAACTACTACCGTATGGGTGCGAGGATGGGTCACGACAAGAGTTATTTCAGCCTAACGAGGGCGGTGGCGACCATCGAAGGCCGTCAGAGGCAGGACTCCTTCATGGAAAGGAGGAATCTCCTCCTGCAGACCCCTTCCGCACTGGAGGAGGAGAAGCGCGACGGGACCCTCGCCGAGGCGGACGACCTTATGGAAGAGGAACTTTTCGAAGAGGCCATCGACAGATACCAGGAGTCGGCCGACCTCGGGAACACCGATGCCATGTTCATGCTCGCGATGCTCTACCATGACGGAAGCATAGTCAGGAGGAACGACCATCTGGCCTTCGAGTATCTGACCAAGGCGTCCCTCAGCGGGTCCTGCGATGCGCAGCTCTTCCTGGGCAGGAGTTACGAGTCGGGGCGCGGAAAGAACAAGAACATAGAGGAGGCGATCAAGTACTTCGCCATGTCCGCCGCTGGAGGTAACATGGTCGGATACTATTATCTCAGCAAGTACATGCCGCGTCCAGAGCTCTACGTGAGGAGCACCCAGAGGATAGTGAGGTGAATGGGACTCAGGGAAGTCATGGATAAGGCCTCCGGAGGCGATCCGCGCGCACAGAATGCTCTGGGATATTATTATTACAAAGGTGACGGAGGGGTCGACAGGGATGTCGACAGGGCCTTCATATGGTTCAATATGGCCGCCGATGCAGGGGACCCGGAGGGCGAATGCAACGCCGCCTACATGTACGTCCATGCCGAGGGCACCAATGCCAATCTGGAGGAGGCCATACGTCTCTACACGGATTCCGCAGAGAAGGGATATGTGCAGTCGATGTTCAATCTGGCACATATGTATTCGGACGGTCTCGGGATCGAGCAGGACTGGTCCAAGGCCATAGATTGGTACACCAAGGCGATGGATGGGGGTTCCGCCCTCGCCTGTTACCGCCTGGGCGTCATCTACGAGGAGGGCCGCGGCGTGGAACCGGATCCGCCGAAGGCCGCATCCCTGTATAGGAAATGCACCGAGACGGGTTACAGCAAGGCCCTTGTGCGTCTGGGCGTCATGACGTTGGAAGGTCGCGGTGTGAAGAAGGATCCTGCGGCCGCATCCAAGCTCTTTCTCAAGGCCTCCGAGGATTCCAATGCGGACGCCTACCTGTGGCTCGGGAAGATGTCCCTTTCCGGAGAAGGCATGGTGAAGAGCGTCAACAATGCTCGTAAATGGCTCACCAAGGCCTCCGTCAGGGGGAGTGAGGAGGCCAAGGACCTCCTCGGGATGCTTCCCCCGAGATGATCAGACTTCCAGGCCCATGACGTTCATGCCGTTCTCGTCTCTGCAGAGGCGCATGAATCCGGCACTTTCGTATTCGCATACCCGTCCGTCATCGCATCTGGCCGTGACGGAGCACGATCCGACGGTCTTTCCGCACTCGCAGAAAAGCTGGGCGGCGCTTCTTATCAGGGCCTCCTCCAATTCTGCGGGGCCTTCCGCACCTATGCGATGTATGGTGTAGGCCGGATGGTCGAAGGTGCATCCGTCGGCGGCCAGGATCGTGAAGTAGCCTACGACGCGGTCGGACTCCGAATCCACGGCGAGATATGTGCGGGAGAGGTTTTCCAACTCTCCCTCCATGGCCTCCCCCGCCAGGAACCTCTGTCCTTCGGGGTCGCTGCATCCGTCGTAGGTGGATATCAGGCGTTCGGCCCTGCTGTCCTCGGTCATGGCATCCCGGAGCCTTACTATCACGCCGCTCATCTGCAGGCCCCCTCGAGATATCTTCTTCCCTCGGCCAATAGCATGAATACATTCTCGTCGTTCTTCGCAAGGTGTCCGGTACGTCCTTCGCAGGCCCTGTATCCGTTCTCTATTCTGTTTCTGTTCTTCCTTCCACATCTCATACCTATCCCTTGACGGAACCATTGGCGTGTATGGTTTTTGAAACTGAATATTGCAGTTAACCGGGTGCGATCCATGATTTCCGATGGAATGGACAATAAAGGTCACCAATCAGGTATATAGGACTTTGACGTTCGCAAATCAACAGAGGCCCCATCATGAGGATGAACAACTACCAGGCGGAAGCCATAATGCGTGAGCTCTCCACCATAAAGGAGAAGAGCGAGTTCTACAGGAAGAAGTTCGCGGACATAGATCTTTCCAAGATACGCACGCAGGAGGATTTCGAGACCCTGCCGTTCACCGACAAGGGGGACCTCCGCGAGGCCTACCCTCTCGGTCTGGCGGCCGTTCCGGAGAAGGATATCGTCAGGATACACTCCTCATCGGGTACCACCGGCACCCCCGTGGTCATCCCCTACACGAAGAAGGATGTCGAGGATTGGGCCACGATGTTCGAGAGATGCTATAAGATGGCCGGCGTCACCAACCTCGACAGGGTGCAGATCACCCCCGGATACGGTCTGTGGACCGCAGGCATAGGTTTCCAGGCCGGAGCGGAGAAGCTGGGTGCGATGACGGTCCCCATGGGTCCGGGGAATACCGAGAAGCAGCTGAAGATGATGCAGGACATGAAGACCACCGTGCTCTGCGCCACCTCCTCATACGCCCTCCTTCTGGCGGAGAACATAAACGGCCGGGGCCTCAAGGACAAGATCTGCCTCAAGAAGGGGATCATCGGCTCCGAGAGATGGGGGGACAAGATGCGTCAGAGGATCGCCGACGAGCTCGGGGTGGAACTCTACGACATATACGGGCTCACCGAGGTCTACGGTCCGGGGATAGGTATCAGCTGCAGTTACAAGAACGGCATCCATCTGTGGGACGACTACCTGTACTTCGAGATCATCGACCCCAAGACCCTCAAACCCGTCCCCGACGGAACGGTGGGGGAGTTGGTGATAACGACCCTCTGCAAGGAGGGGGCCCCGCTGATAAGGTACAGGACCCACGACCTCACCAGGATAATGACCGGTATCTGTCCCTGCGGTTCCAGATATCCCAGGATAGACATCATCGCCGGCAGGACCGACGACATGGTGAAGGTGAAAGGGGTCAACATGTTCCCTGCGCAGTTCGACGAGGTCCTTTCGGCGGTCCCCGATGCGAGCAGCGAATACCAGGTGATGATAGACCATCTCGAAGGCAAGGACATCCTCACCCTGTTCTTCGAGACGCCCGCCCCCAAGGAGAGGTGGCAGGATATCGAGTCGCAGGTCGCGGAGAAGTTCAGGGAGGTCGTGGGGCCGACCATCAACCCGAAGGCGGTGAAGGTCGGGGACCTGCCCAGAAGCGAGAAGAAGACCAGCAGGATCTTCGATAACAGATACTGACGGTTCCATTCGGAGGGGTCTTCCGGGCAGGATGTGTCCGTCCGGGAGGTCCCTTTCTTGAAATCGGGCCCCGTTTACAATATCGGTCCACGATCTTCGGATACGGCGTATTTGTTGTCCGTATCCTTTTTCATTTCCCGTAAAGGGTCGTTCGGGACCGGTCATACCGTGTCCGGTCTAAGGCCAATAATATGTATTCCAGCAGACCGGGGGGTCGAAGGATCAGCTCTTCCCGCCGGCCATGACGAGATATGCCAGCAATGCCTCCAGCTGGATCTTCTCGTTGCTCCCTTCGATCAGACGGAACTCGATCTCCCCGATCTTGTCGACGAGCCTCACCTTGTCCCTAGTCTCGAGGGGGAGTGTGAACACGGCGGAGTGGATCTGTCTTATGACGTCCTGTCCGGAGAGTCCGTAGTTGATCATTATAGTGTCGAGTTTGTTCCTGGACCCTATGAAATCGCCGCCGAGGGCGGTGGTCAGTATCTCGAGGACGTCCTTCTCGTTGGCCGTACCGGAGACCTTGGATACGGTGTCCGCGGTGATGGTCCCTCCGACGGAGGCGGAGGTCTGCAGGGTGTTGACGGCCTTCCTCATGTCGCCTCTGGCTATGTACACGAGGGAGTCCATGGCACCCTCCTCCATGTCGAGGTTCTCGGACGAGGCGATCTTCTCAAGGAACTCGCGGATGTCGTCGTCGTTCAGCGGACGGAACCTGAAGACGGCGCACCTGGATTGGATGGGGTCGATGATCTTGGACGAGTAGTTGCAGGAGAGGATGAAGCGGCAGGTGCGGGAGTACTTCTCCATGGTCCTCCTCAGCGCGCCCTGGGCGTCGTTGGTGAGGGCGTCAGCCTCGTCGAGGAAGATTATCTTGAACTCGGCTCCTTCCACGGGGGCGGTCCTCGCGAAGTCCTTGATCTTCCCCCTGACGGTGTCGATACCCCTGTCGTCGGAGGCGTTGAGCTCGATGAAGTTCCCCTTCCAGCTCTCTCCGAACATGCCTCTCGCCAAGGCGAGGGCGCAGGTCGTCTTCCCGGTACCCGGGGAGCCTGCGAACATGAGATGGGACATGTTCTTCGCCTCGACGTATCCCTTCAGCCTCTGGGTGACGTCCTTCTGGCCTATGACGTCGTCGAGCGACCTGGGTCTGTATTTCTCCGTCCAAATCTCGTTCATGGAAAACATCCATGCGATGGCATCCGCATAAAATAAACTGTCGCAGGAAGTAGGATGGGCCGGACAGGTATGTACGTCGATAGTCGTATACAATGTTAGACGATTGATAACATTAAATACCATCCCGCCCATGGATGCCCATGGCCGACGGATACGATATGCCGACCAGGAAAGCGAACCCTGCACCTCTGGGTCTTCTGGGGTTCGGTATGACTACTGTGCTTCTGTCCCTGCACAACGCGGGAATAACCCCTTTGGACAACGTCGTCCTTGCGATGGGGGTGTTCTGCGGGGGCCTCGCCCAATTGGTGGCGGGGATCATGGAATACCGCAACGGGAACACGTTCGGTACGGTGGCGTTCACCATGTACGGCGTGTTCTGGATGACGTTCGTGGCGATCAACACCGGACTGTTCGGGATGGGTTCCGAGGGGAAGACCGTCGGAGCCTATTGTCTCGTGTGGGGGATAATGACCTTGTTCATGTTCCTCGGGACCCTGAAGGGACGCATATCCTCCAAGTTCGTGTTCCTCACTCTGACCGTGACGTTCTTCCTGCTGGCCGCCGGTGACATAGGCGGATTCGAGGTGTTGTCGAAGGCCGCAGGCGTGGTGGGTCTGATATGCGGTTCCGCCGCGATATACTCCGCGGCCGCGGAGATCCTGGAGGAGCAGAACGGGGAGGAGGTCCTCCCCTACTGACCTCCCGTTCCCGGGGGATCGGAAGGCCCCCGGGACATACAGGGTACATGTGCCAGATCCCGATCGTGAGATATCGTCCCCGTCCTCTGTCGGCGATCCCTCCCGGATGTTCTGCAGGGGTCGTCACAATCGCTGCCGGGCGGGATGCCAGCATTTTTTAAAGTAAATACCATACTGCGGGAACATGAAGATATACGACGCTTACAAGCTTGCCATCCAGACGGGTATCGATCACGACCCCCGTCCGAGGTCCGAGATCGACCTCGTCCTGAGCAAGGCGAAGAAAGCGTACGACGCCCTCGACGACGACAAGAAGGAAATCTTCGACACCGAGAGCCTCTGGAACCCCTACTACGATTGCCGCTTCTCCTGGGGGGAGGACATCGCGAAGGAGAAGGAGGCACAGAGGCTCATGTGGGGTGTCGACATCAGCACCGCCGAGGTCATTCTCGCCGACAGACTCAGGGAGAAGGGGGAGGAGATCGACGCCGTCGTATGCCACCACCCGCTGGGGAAGTCGAGGAACCCCTTCCCCAAGGTCATGTGGATGCAGACCGACATCTATCACGACTGCGGCGTGCCGATAAACGTCGCCGAGGGACTTATGAAGCCCCGTATGGACGAGGTCCTCTACAACGTCGGAGGCGACAACTTCAACCGTGCAGCCGACGCCGCCAGACTCCTCGGGATCCCCATGTTCAACATCCACTCCGCCGCCGACAACATGGTCCAGGAGTACCTGGAGAACAAGATCAAGGAGGCGGAGCCCAAACGCCTGCAGGATGTCATCGACCTTCTGATGACCGAACCCGAATACCGCTACGCCGCGAAACTGAACGACCCGCCGAAGATAATCATCGGTGACAAGGAGTCCCGCTGCGGAGGCATCATCGCCAAGATGACCGGGGGGACCTCCGGACCCACCGGGATATACGAGGAGCTCGCCAAGGCCGGGGTCGGCACCATCGTGGGCATGCACTTCCCGAACAGTGCCGTGGAGGCCTGCAGGAAATGCCACATGAACATGATCATCTCCGGACACATGTCCTCCGATTCCCTGGGGATCAACCTGATCTGCGACGTGTGGGAGAAGCACGGCATAGAGGTCTTCGGGACCGCCGGCTTCAGTCGTTTCAGCAGGAACTGATCATGTTCGACCGCCGTTCCATCATCATAAAGGACGGTACGAAGCTCAACTTCGACTACGTCCCCGACACCATAGTATGCAGGCAGGAGCAGCAGAAGGAGCTGGAGAACTTCTTCGCCCCCATGGTGAACTACGGCAACCCCTCGTCCGCCTTCCTGACCGGAGGCGTAGGTACGGGGAAGACCGTCACCGCCAAACGCTTCTGTGCCGACATGCAGAGATATCTGCAGCAGAAGGGCGGGATGATGACGACGGTGTACGTCAACTGCAGGATAAAGAACAGCGAGTACGCGACGGTCCTGGAGATCCTCCGGAGCTACGACCCCATGTTCCCGGGCAGGGGGTTCTCCATCGAGCAGATGATGGTGTCCATCAGGAAGCATATCGAGAAGGACGCATGTCCCGTGGTGATAATCCTCGACGAGGTGGACGTCCTCCTGGGAAACAACGGGAAGGACATAATCTATCAGCTTTCCAGGTATTCCGAGGAGACGAAGGGTAAAGCCCCCATCTCCCTCATAATGATATCCCAGACATCGATCGCAGAGCACCTGGACGAGGCGTCCATGTCTTCCTTCAGAAGAGGAAACAAGGTCACCTTCTCCCGCTATTCCCGCGACGAGCTGAAGGAGATCATAGTGACCAGGGCCGAGATGGCGCTGGTCCCCGGGGCCCTGCCCGAGGAGTGCGCGGACATGCTGGCGGACATCGCGGCGGAGATGGGGGATGCCCGCTACGCCATCGAGTCCTTGGAGAAGGCGGCCGTCAAGGCCGAGGCCGACGGGGACGACACCATAGTCCCGGACGGGGTCAGGACGGCCGGTTCATCCGTGTACAGCGACGTCTCGGAGAACAAGCTCAAACAGTTGGACATGAGCCGCAAGGTGACCCTCCTGGCCATAGCCCGCTGCATGAAGGACAAGGCCTCCGTATCCAGTACGGCCGCGGAGAAGACCTATCACGTGGTGTGCGAGGAGTACGAGGTGCCCGCCCGCAAACATACCCAGTTCGCCACCTACATACAGGATCTGGAGAAGAACGGTCTCATAAAGACCGAGACACGCAGGGAGGAGGAGGGTGGCCGTGCCTTGTACATATACATCATGAACATCCCCCCGAAGGAGTTGGCCAAGAAACTGGAGTACATCATGGAGACGGATGCCGTGGAAGAGGGTTCCGAATGAAATGCGACCTATGCGGGAACGATGCCGTCACCTTCGTGAGATACAACGGGACCCATCTGTGCTCCGAACATTTCATAGATTATGTGGAGAGGAGGGTCAAAAAGGAGATCCGCAAGGAGATCTCGCTTTACAAAGGGGACACCGTCGGGGTGGCGGTCTCCGGAGGGAAGGACAGTATGGTGACCCTCAGCATCCTCCACTCCCTTTTCAACGAGAGGAACGGGATACGTCTCGTATGCATCTCGATAGACGAGGGTATCGACGGGTACCGCCCTCCGAGTCTGGATATCGTGAGGAGGTTCTGCTCGGAGGAGTCCATAGAGTACAGGGAGCGTTCCTTCTCCGAGCTGGGTCTTTCCATGGACGAGGTCGCCCCCGTGTCGGGGAGCAGCAGCCCCTGTACCTACTGCGGGGTCTTCCGCCGCAAGCTGATGAACGACGAGGCCCGCAAGGTAGGGGCCAAGTATCTGGCCACGGGACACAATCTGGATGATATAGCGCAATCGGTCATGATGAACATCGTGAGGGGAGACATAGAACGCCTGGCACGTCTGGGCCCCCATACGAACATCAGGCCCGGCCTGATCCCCCGTTTCTACCCGCTCAGACTGATCCCGGAGAAGGAGTCCTTGTTGTACTCCATCGTCAAGGACATCCCCCATTGGGACGGGGAGTGTCCTTACTGGCAGGCGGCCCTGAGGAACGAGTACCGTGACCTGGTGGACGGTCTGGAGGACAGGTCCCCCGGATCCAAGTTCAGCATAGTGTCGTCATACGATAAACTGAAGCCTATGCTAACACAGACCTACTCCCCCGTGACCGAACTGAAGTTCTGTTCCTGCGGGGAGCCTTGCAACGGATCGCGCTGCAAGGCATGTGAATACGAGGATTATCTGATCAAGAGAATCAGAGGTCTCTGAAAGGTACCAGGTCGCAGCATCCGCATTCGAGGCACATGGTCTTGCACGTACGTGTGTCCATGCCGTATCTGGAGAGGACGTCCTTGTGTATCCTGGCGACCTCCACCATCTCCTCCGGGGTCACGGGCGCAGGTTCCCCTATGGCCTTCTTCAGGGATTCGCCGTTGTACTTGTTGTGTCTGAGGGAACGGACCGTGGGGATGACACCGATCTCGCACAGCTGGCACATGCATTTTTCCAGGTCTTCGTGGGTTTCCCCCATACCGTAGATTATGTTGGAGGTGACATGACCCTTCCCGAAGTACCGGACCGCATGACCCAGACATCTCAGGATGTTCTCCCTGTCGAGGTCGGGGCACACTTTAGCGAATATCTCCGGGGTGGTCGCCTGTATGTTCAGCTTTATCTCGTCGGCCCCCGCATCCTTGAACGCTTTGATCTGGGATTCGCTGCCGGCATACGGTTCGATCCCGATCCTTATGTCGGGGAGGACCTTCTTCACCGCCTTTATGCATGAGATGAATCTGTCGGCCGTGCGGTCGACGTCGTTGTCCATGACGCCGCTGGTCAGGGATACGGCCACCACATGCATCTCGTTGTACGCGTCGAGGCATTTCTTCGCGATATCCTCGTCGGTCAGGCCCTTGTAGTCGGCGGCCGGGAGTCTGGGGGATGCGCAGAACGCACATCCGAAGGAGCATCTGGGATCCAATGTGAAAAACGCCTGCTCCGGACAGTGATATACGACCGGATCGAACCTTATCTCGTCGATGAACGGTTCCCCTTGATGCGTGAGATAGAGGCTTCCGTCATCCCTCTCATGGAGTTCGAACTCCCCTCTATCGTAGGAGACGCTCTTCTTCACACGCATTCCGTGGAAGGAGAAGGCGACGGAGTCGCCTCCCGCTCCCGGTCCCGAAGTGGAATGGGACACCCTGACGGGTATCTCGAATCCCTCTGGCAGCTTTATGCCTCCGCCGAGTGCCAGCGTGGCCTTCTTAAAGATCAGATCTTCTTCCATTTAGCCCCATCTGCCGAATCTTCTATCGCATATCCCGCTTCGGAAAGGCGGTCGCGGATCATGTCCGCCAGGTCGTATTGTTTGCGCTTCCTGAGTTCTTTCCTCAGGTCTACAAGTATCCCCATGACGTCGGCGAAGGATCCGTCGTCCTTCTCCTTCTCCGGGAAGATACCCAGAACGTCGTCGATCTCGTCGAGGAATCCGAGGACGGTCTCGGCCCCCTCTTTCGTTATCGTCTTGTCCGCCAGCATCTTGTTGGTGGTGCGTGCAAGGTCGAACAGGGACTCTATGGCGGCACGTGTGTTGAAGTCGTCGTCCATGGACGATGTGAATCCCTCCCTCGCCTTGCAGACGGCCTGTGCCGCGTTGTCCGGGCTTCCGGAAGGTCCGTCGCGTGCGCATGCCTGGAGGTCGCGGTAGTTGTTCCAGAGCCTCTTGAGGGCGGCCTGTGCCTCGAGCATGTTTTCCTCCCCGTAGGCGAGCGGGCTGCTGTAGTGGGTGTTGAGGTAGTAGAAGCGGATGGTGTACTTGTCGAACTTCTTGGCCACATCGTCCACCTTGAAGAAGTTCTTCAGGGATTTGGACATCTTGACGGTCTTGCCGTCGGACCCTTCGGTCTCCAGCATCCCGTTGTGCATCCAATAGTGTGCCAGATGGGACCCGGTACATGCCTCGGTCTGCAGAATCTCGTTCTCATGGTGCGGGAAGATGAGGTCGTTGCCTCCCCCGTGGATGTCGATCTCGTCTCCGAGGTAGTGTCTGATCATGGCCGAGCACTCGATGTGCCAGCCGGGTCTTCCCTTGCCCCAGGGGGAATCCCAGGAGACCTCTCCGGGCTTGGCGCCTTTCCATACGGCGAAGTCCATGGGGTCCTCCTTGTCCTCGTTGGGTTCCAGCCTTCCGGAGGACCTCATCTCTTCGATGGACCTGTTGGAGAGTATCCCGTAGTCGGGGATCTTCTTGACCCTGAAGTACACGCTGCCGTCCTTGGTCGGATAGCCGTAGCCCCTGTCCACTATCTCCTTGACCATGTCGATGATGTACGGCATGCTGGTGCTCGCCTGGGGGTAGATGTCCGCACGGCGGACGCCCAGTTTCTCGATGTCCTCGAAGTACTTCTTGATGTATTCCGCACTCAGGTCGAGGGCCTCGACCCCCCTCTCGTTGGCGCGGTTTATGATCTTGTCGTCCACGTCGGTGAAGTTGGTGACGAACGTCACGCCGTAGCCGAGGTAGCGGAGGTACCTGTTCACCACATCGAACACGATGATGCTCCTGGCGTGTCCCATGTGGATGTCGTCGTAGACGGTGACCCCGCAGACGTACATCTTGACTTTTCTGGGCTCTATCGGTACGAACTCCTCTTTCCTGTTGGTAAGGTTGTTGTGGATCATCAGGCTCATTCTCTCAGGCCTCCTTGTTCTTCTTCAGGGACTCGGTGAGGGTGCGGAGCTGTTCTATCTCCACCTCCATCCTGTCCATGCGGTCTTCGACCACGTCGGGAAGATGGTTGTGTTCCAGGACGTCCTTCATGTCGACGCGGACCCCGTTCCTGCTCACGATCCTCCCTGGGACCCCGACCACTGTGCAGTTCGGGGGCACCTCCTTCACCACCACGGAGCCGGCACCTATCCTCACGTCGTCGCCGATGGTGATGTTACCGAGCACGATGGCCCCCGCCCCCACCACTATGCGGTTGCCGAGGGTGGGGTGCCTTTTCTCCTTGTTGAAGGACACTCCGCCGAGTGTGACCCCCTGGTACAGGGTGACGTCGTCCCCTATGATGGTGGTCTCCCCGATGACCACGCCGGTGGCGTGGTCGATGAAGAACCTCTCCCCGATGGTGGCTCCGGGATGGATGTCGCATCCGGTCTCCTCGTGTGCCTGGAAGTTCAGCGCCCTCGCCTCCTCCAGTTTGCCGGCCAGCCAGAGCTCGTGGCTCTTCCTGTACATGCATACCGCACGGAATCCGGTGTGGTATTTCTTGGCGTCTTCCTCGTCAATTATTGCGGGGTCGCGGTCCATGACCGCCTTGAGGTCTCCGGGATAGTAGTCCATCTTCTATCAGGCTCTAATCCAAGGCACAGTAATTAAGGATTATCAATCCCGCACGCGCGTACTGTCGTCCATATGATGCCATAACTTATATTAACAATTGTTTATACAAATATCCGGAAGCTGTTTGTTCCCGGGGCGGCCTCCTGCCGCCGCTGGGTTCAGTGTCTGTGCCTGACGGCGAGGCCGATTATCGCCAGGATGATGACTATCCCGACGGCCCCGAGGATCTTGGGGTCCATGTCCTCGACGTATCCGAGGACCTTGTCGACGACCCCCTCCTCCGTGTACACCGCGTGTATCGTGAGGTCGTTCGGACCGATCCTGTACTTCTCCCACGAGGCTTTGTATCCCTCCTTGGGAGGTATCTCCGGTTCGGGGAGGGACTTGTCCTCCACCGTGAACTCCACGGTCGATACGGTGACGCCGTCGATGACGAAGGCGGCGGTATAGGTTATCGGGGTGTAGACCGCGTTCACCGTGACGTTGTCCAGGATCAGGGTGTAGGCCTCCCAGACCCCGGTGTATCCGGCCTTCGGGGGCACGGCGGGTTCCGTCACGGTATCGGTCACCGATTCGAACTGGATGGTTTCGACGGTCCTTCCGTCGGCCTTGAAGTAGATGTTGTACACGTCGACCCATTGGGCATAGAACGTCACATCCCCGGTCACGGTGTATTCGGCTCCGGCAGCGTATTTCGTACCTCCGAATCCGGGGTCGGTGTACCATCCCTTGAACGCATGGCCGCTCCAGGAGGGTTCCTCGAGGATGATGACGTCGTTCTTGTTCTTCATGACCGGTTGGATCGCATCTCCTCCGTTGGTTTCGAACGACACGGTGTACGAAGGGGGAGAATACGTATCGGAGGCGAGGGTCGGGATGGAGAACATGTCGCTGACAGTGGACGGGTCATACGATTCCCCCACGGTTATTGCGGGTCCCGACGAGGTCAGCATCCCCATCGTATTCGATCCTGCGAGCATATAGTTGTAGATGGTGGTCGTCTGGTCGTCCCATGTGCAGTCCACCAGGTACCACTTACCGTCATCCATCATCACATAGTTCCACATATGGCCTTCCGGGGTGTCGCTGGAAGATCCTTTGGCTTCTCCGGTGACGGTTATGCAGGGGATGCCGTAACGGTCGCATAGGAGCTTGAAACTCTTAGCGTATCCTTCGCATACTACATTGTGGTCTCCGGCCAATGCGGTATAGGCGGAGCGTATGACGGATGAATTCTCCTCGTTATCCGTACTAGAATAAGTCAGGGTGGAGGCGAGCCCGTCATGTATAGACTTGACCGCCGTGTACCTGTTGGTATTGTCTATATGGAAGTTTGCAACAGCTTGGTCGAAGGCGGCCTTCTCCTCACTGTTGGTGGAGAATGCGGTAGGGAAGGAATAAGTGATGGTCCCGCCTGTGACGATGTCCCCGGATGCGTAGCATGTGGGTATGTATTTCAGCCCCGTGCCCATCCAATACAGTTCGGGCTTTTCCGAGACGAGAGCCATGCGGATTTCGGACAGGGTTGAACTAAGGGTGTTTTCTACATTCGTTACGGAATCATCATCGAACCAGTCCATGTTCAATGCTATGTCGAAAGACGATTCACCCGGTTCCAACGTCAGGGCCTTGTCGTAGACGGCCTTTCCTATTTGATCCAATTGGTCGTAGTAGTATCTTGTATAATCGTCGCCGGTGGCCTCGGATTCCTCGGAGAGGACGGTCCATATGACGGCGACGGACATCAGGGCGACCGCTATGGCGGCCATTTTTTTCGCATAGCCGGAACGGCGGTATGCGGAGCCTGTGCGGGACATACTGTTGTACCAGTATGGAGATATTAAACCGTTTTTCGGGGCCGGTCCTTCCGGCCCCCGGAGGTCTCAGTCCTCGAACCCCTCTTCCTTCTCCTTCGCCGCCGGGGCGAAGTTGACGGCGGGGCAGGGACCGTAGCAGTGCATGCAGAATATGCACTCGTCCTCGTGGATGCGGACCTTGCCGTCCTCCATGTAGAGGGCGTGGGAATCGCATCTGGCGGCGCAGAGGCCGCAGCCGACGCAGTTGAATGCCCTGGCGATCAGCTGTGACGCATGGTCCATCTGGTTCCTTGCGTCGTTCTCCACGAACGCCTTGCTCACGATCGAACCCGCGCCGTAGAACGTGACGTAGTTGGCGGTGAGGCTGTCCTCCGCCTCGTTCAACTGCACGACCCAGCCGAGGGCATGGGCGAAAGGCTCCAGCTTCTTCAGGTCTATGGGCCTCGAGAGTGCGGCCTCTATGCTGTACCCCAGCGTGCAGGGGGAGTATCCGTCCTGCACCTTTATGGCGACCGGGCCGTCGTCATCGTACTCCTCTTTCTTCACTTTCATCGGGGGCACCTCCTTCCCCGTGACCCTCTTGATCTCGTCCTTCACGGACTGGGGGGCGGACTTCCATCTCCACAGGCCGTATTTCTTCCATTCCTCGGGGAGTCCCGCCTTCCGGGAGTATTCCGTCAGGTATCTGTCCCACTCCGGGTATCTGGAACTGGCACGGGACACCGTGTCGATGTCGGCCATGTCGGAGGCCGGACACATGAAGCACCCTATCCTGTCCAGGCCGTGGGCGTACCACGTGTTGTAAGGCTCCTTCTTGTAGAAGATATAGAGCCAGACGTGCATGGCCATCCAGTTCTGGATGGGGGAGGCCCCGATCTGTCCGGGGGTCCAGGGGTTCTTCCACACCCTGGGCTTGGCGTTCCTGGCCTCCGACTCGTACTTCCTCTGACCGATGAAAGAGAGGACCCCGTCCGGGAAATTCTTGGTGATGAGGCTCACGGTGGGACCGAGTTTGTTCGTCTTGCAGCACCACCTGTAGTCCTTGGCGGGCGGACCGAAGTAGACCAGGTTCCCGAAGAAGGCGTCCTTGGGAGGTTCCTGCTCTATGAGTGCCAGACCATGTCTTTTCGCGAATTCGTGGACGTATTCGACGGTCTCGTCGAGCTCCAGTCCGGTGTTCACGAACATGGGTCTGATGTCCAGTCCCGCATCCATGGTGAGGAGCATCGTGGCGAGGGAGTCCTTCCCTCCGGAGAAGGAGACCACCGTGGGGAGGGGGTACTGCTCCATGGTCTTCCTTATGAAGTCTATGGCCTCGTCCCTCCTCTTCTCGATGATCCCGCGGTTGGCCTCCACCGCATCGTCCCAGGAATGTGCCAGATTCGATGATACCATGGCCTCGGGCTTGTGCCACCTGGTCTTCACGGATATCCCGTGGTCCGACTCCTTCATCTCTGTACCCGCCATCTTGGCCACCCCCGTACCGATGACGGTCCTGTCCGCGGTGACCATTATGACCTCGTCGTCCTCTTCGATCCCGGGGTCGGCGTCCACCACTCCGGGGGCCATGAGGTTCCTGTTCTGCTGGATGAACGGGACGGCCTCGTCCTCTATCACGACCCAGCCTTTGGTCATGGTCCCGGCTATCCTCATGGCCCCCTGCATGCGGATGATGAACCTCCATCCGACGCCGAGGTCGTATCTGAGGGTGGCGACCACGGTCCCGTCGGCGAGGACCTCCTCCATCCTGTCTATGGCAGGGGCCTTGTTCATGACTGCCAGGTGTCCCTCGGGTATCAATGCCATGCCGCAGCCTTCCCCGAAGCATCCGTCGGCCATCGCCCTCACGCGGTCGATGTCGTGGTCGAACGCGGGACGGGAGTCCGCCGGCGGAGTGAGCTCGGTCACGTATGTGTCCGTGCCGCAGACGGGGCATGTCTTCGATTCCATAATTGGGAGGTTGCATTTGGGGCACCACCTGAGGTGGTTCTTGCCCAGCTTGGTCATGGCCATGCCCGTTATGTAGAAAGACGGTGGATTTATACTGTTGGTCAGGTTGGGTTTTTATACCAAATACTGTGTAGGAAGGGAATCGTATGAAAAAAGCCGCGTTTTGTGCGGCTATCTGTATCGGCCGGAAGGATGGGATCCGTCCGATGCCTCGAAGTGATCAGATGCAATACACGTACAGATTACGTCCCATCGGAAGGAATGCCGTCATAACCGCCCTTGTCCTCACATGCCTTTTGGCTACGTCGTTATACACGCTATCGTCCGCGGACGGGTCGGATGCGGAAGGGGAGGGATATCTCGTGTCCTTCGACGTCTGCATGACCGGGGACGGTTCGCCCGCGACCCCCTATTCTATGAGGACCGACGCATACGGGTCGCTGACGTCCTCTCTCCCCCGTGTCGAGTGCGACGGATACGTCTTCAACGGATGGTACGACGCCGACGGCAAGAGGATCAGGGTCAACAACGTGTTCACCGAGGACACGACCGTCTACGCCCATTGGACGAGGACCTCTTCGGACCCTATTATGGTCCTGTTCGTGATAAACATGGTCGGGGACGTCATCCCCGCCTCCCCGGCCGGGAGACTGGTCCTCCAGGACGGGACCCTCGGGACGCTCCCGGAACCCTCCTTCGGCGGATTCACCTTCACCGGGTGGTATACGGATGCGGAGTGCCTTCCTGAACAGAGGATGTCCACGTCCATGCACTATTCCTCCGATACGATGCTCTATGCTGGATGGGACGCCGACAGCGTCTCCTCCCACTTCACCGTCTCCTTCAAGTCCTGCATGAACGGCCTCGATGACCCTGCGGATATAGGCACAGGGGGCGATGCGAGGGCCGGAGACCTCCCCGTCCTGTACAGGGGAGGCAAGGTCTTCGAGGGATGGTACACCTCGAACGGCCTCGAGGTCACGCAGACCACCGTCTTCACGTCCGACGTCGTCGTCTACGCCCACTGGTCGGACAAGGGGAAGGATTGGGTGCCCATCCTGTGGGCCCTGCTGATCTCCGTCTTCCTTCTCGCCGCCCTCTGGAGGATCGACGGGCACTACAGGCACCCGCTGGCCACGGTGGACCGCATACCCACGGCGTCCGAGGACGAGATCAGGAGGTATCAGACCGCCTGCTACGCCGATATCGCGGAGAGGCAGGGCAGGGTCGCGGAGATGTCCGCCAGGGTGAAAGCGCTCTCCGACAGGAGGAGGGTCGGTACGGCCGATGCGGAAGAGGAAGAGGAGCTCTCGGCCCTCCGCGGGAGGCTGGAGGCGGAGAAGGAGGCCCTCCGCGAGGTCAGGAGGAGGTACAACTCCGAGATGAGGACCATGTACGGCATCGACATCACCCGCACCCCTCTGATATTCTACGAGGTCCGCGTCCTCCGCCCCGCCCTATAAACTATAAATGTCTTCCAGTATGTAAGGCGCAAAAAGAAGTGAAATGCCATGCAGAAGAAGATTAAGGCATCCAGGCGCTCGATGGGAATGAACTACGCGATCCGTGAGATCACCGTACCCGCCGCCGCAGCTGCCGCGCGTGGCACCAAGATGTACAACTTCAACATCGGGGACCCCAACAAATGGGACTTCGAGACGCCCGAGTACTTCAAGGAGACCCTCAGGCAGGCGGTGGACAGGACCGACAACGGGTACGGGGACTCTCAGGGGAACCTCGACCTGAGACAGGCCATCGTCGACAGGGAGTACGAGAAGAACGGCGTCTCGATAAAGGCGGAGGACGTCTACGTCACCGCCGGGGTCAGCGAGTGCATCAATGTCATGATGGGTGCGTTCGTGGAGCCCGGAGACGAGATCCTCGTCCCCGGACCCGGATATCCCAACTATGCGCAGTATATCAACTTCTACGAAGGGAAGACCGTCCCGTACAGGATGATAGAGGAGGAGGATTGGGCCCCCGACGTGGATATGATCCGCTCCCGCATCACCAACAGGACGAAGGCGATCGTGGTCATCAACCCCAACAACCCCACGGGAGCGGTCTACAGGGAGAAGGACCTCCGCGAGATCGGCAACATCGCCGCCGAGTACGACATCCCGGTCATCTCGGACGAGATCTACGACAAGATTGTCTTCGACGGCGAGTTCTATTCCATGTCCCGCCTTCCCGACGACATACCCAGAGTTATCCTCAACGGGTTCTCCAAGGTCAACCTGATGCCCGGATGGAGGGAGGGTTACTGCTATTTCATGGACAGGAACGGTCTCATGGACGAGATCCGCGAGGGTATGATGAAGCAGTTCCGTGCCAGGATATGTGCGAACGTCCCCTGCCAGGAGGCGGCGAGGGTATCGCTGCAGGGCCCCCAGGATTACATCGTGGACATGAACAGGAAGCTCAAGGAGAGGGCGGAGTTCAGTTACAAGAGGCTCAACGAGATCCCGGGGATAAGCACCAACAAGCCCCACGGCGCCCTGTATATCTTCCCGAAGATCGAGCTCACCGACTGGAAGACGGACAAGGACTTCGTATACGACGTCATCGACAAGACCGGCGTCGTCCTGGTCCACGGCTCCGGTTTCTGCGAGGAGTTCGGACAAGGGCACTTCAGGTCCATTCTGCTCCCGCCGATGCCCGTACTCGAAGAGGCGTACAACCTCCTCGAGAAGTTCATGGTCAAGCATCAGTGAGACGTTCCAGGCGGTCTTTTCCGACAAATCCCGCTTGTAACGGCAGTGTATCAGACAGAATATGGCGGCCGGATACGGGTCTCATCCCCGTACCCGGTCCTGTAAGGTTTATTGGGGGTTCCCGGTCGGCGGGTCCTCGTACATGTACTTCTTGCACAGGGGGATGAGTATCCCTCCGACGGCGTTCCCGACTATCACCACGAGGATGAAGAGGAAGGCATCGAGCGTGAACGTCCCGGAGGCACAGAAGTAGAACATGTCCGCTATCGAGTGCTCGAACCCGGCCAATATGAAGACGGGGACGCATACGAAGGTCGCCAGATACTTCTTCTGGGTCTTGTAGTAGTCCGCGGCGATGAACATCAGCATACCGCAGAACACGCCCTTGCAGAATACGCGCCACCAGTCTATGTCCCCGCCCAGTTTCGCATCGACTATCAGGACTTCGGCCGCTTCGGGCATGGGGATCATCTGACCGATGATCAGCGCTCCGACGAAGTTACCGAGGATGATGACGACGAGGTCCACCAGGTACGAAGGTTTGTTCTCTACGGCGTATCCCACCTTCCCGGTGTAGAGGTCCAATCTGAACGTGAAGACCGTGAAAAGACCTATGGAGAAGAGGATCGCCCCGACCCATTTGTATTCGGACGTCACCATACCCATGAAGATACAGCCGCCCAGCCCGATGGCGATACCCGCGAGTATGGCCCTCAGGAAGCATTTCATGTAATGTTGTATCATTTTTTACGCACCCCATAAGACTCCGCACGGTTTCTCCTATTGTATCGAACGGGACAGGCGGGCGTCTCGATGGTTTACGTTTATCGGGAACCTCGCTCCATCGTTATGTAGATTGCCGTCTACGGAACATACGGCAAATGTCGAACTCCATGACAGCCGGCCATTTCCTCCATCCGAAAAGGAACCTCTTCATCAGACCGCGGACGGCCCATACGCACACGGCGGCGACCAGTGCCCCGGCCAGGACGTCGGTCGGCCAATGGACGAACAGATAGAGGCGGGAGAACGCCACGAACGCGGCCCAGACGAGGGCGGCCGCCCCCCATTTCCTGTCATATATCAGGACCGAAAGTGCCAGCACGGACGCGTTGGCGGTGTGTCCCGAAGGGAACGAGTAGTTGGTGGGGGCGGGGATGAGGAGGTCCACTGGATATTCTGTGAACGGACGGTCCCTGGCGGTGACCTCCTTCAGGGGGACTTCGAACAGGATGTCGCAGACGGCCTCGGCGGCGAACACCAGTATGCCGAGTTCGCGGGTCCTCCGGGGGACCATGAGCAGAAGTGCCAGACAGTATACCGCGGCCCCGCTGGCCAATATGTCGGCGGCCTCGGAGGCCAGGTCCAGGAACGCATTGGACATGTTGTCGCGTATCCATATCAGGACATCCAGTTCGGACACGGACATGATTCGGAGTACGCGTATAAATATGGTCGGGACGGATCCTGCGGGTACTGATGTATCCTTTCTAGCCCGACGGATCCGATGTCTCATCCGTATCGGATTACTGAATCATGGTCGATTTCATCGGTTTTATTTAGGTTCCATAACAGCCTCCCCTCGGTCAGTTTAGGACAGTCCTTCAGACCCTTATATCGGGGTAGACTATCTGCGGGGATGTCCGTTTTTTGCTTTTGGTGAAGGACACGCCTTTAATACCATTGTGACGTTGGATTGGTTTTTCAGTACGCCCCTGGGTAGTGTAAAAACGAGGAATCTGATAGATTGACTGTTGGATATGTCTATGGTATGATTTTTATCGATGTTTCAGAGGCCTTTGCCTATATAAGATACCGAAAGTCTCTTTCTGAAGTATTCCGACAGGGCCTTGTCCGTACAGTATACATAGCATCCTTTCATGCCACGGGTCATTAGGACCTTGTAGGTGTTTTTGATTATCCTGGCTGCTACAATCGCTTGGTCTTTCTTATCATACTTTGACTTAAGACCTTTGAGGGACTGGTCGGTCTTTGCACGTCTGGATGCATCGGTGACGATATTTCCCGACTCATATCTCATATCCGGTCCTATTATTACTCCGACATAATCGAATTCCAATCCCTGACATGTATGGATGCATCCTGCTTCCTTCACTGATTCTGGATCTATTGCCCATGTGCTGGTGGATCCGAGGTTCCAACTCATCTCGAATCCAAATTCAGGAATCGTTATGTCGTGGACATCGGAGTTGTTTTTCCCATCCTTAAGCCAATCCCAGCAATATCCTGCTACTATCCTGGATTTGTTGTTGATCGCATTTTTCTCTTCGATCTCCTTTCTTAGGAGACATGGGTCGTCGAATACACGGAAATCGTAATCGAATGATTCGGGCAGATCCAGCATTGCCGTTTCTCTTATCTGGAGGGTGTGGTCCAACCATTCCAGATATCCGTCGGAGCCGGAGCAACGGAATTGGGAATCCAACTCCATTTCGACAACCTCCGATCCCAATTCCTTGGCGAACCGACATATTTCTTCTATCGTGCCTGCATCTTTTATGGTCACTCTCTGATCTTCGTCGATGAAAAACACGGAGAGACGGGATGCGTTGATTATCTCCTTCATCTGATTCTCTCCCAGGCTGGAAAACATACCGCTTTTTTCGTTAAGTCTGTGTGCCTCATCTGTCAGGAGTACGTCGAATGAGTTTTCTGGGGCTGTAATGAATTTTCCAGAACTCATGAAGAGGGAATCTATACGGTTTTTCTTCATCGAGCCCTTTAGTTTACAATTATAGATGTTGCGCGGAGCCGAATTCTTTGTCACATAGGCGGCCGCCGAACCATTGGATACTATCTTAGATAGGAGATTTATCGCCAGAACGGTTTTTCCTGTCCCGGGACCACCTTTGACGATGATCGTTTTCTTTTTACCTCCTTTCAAAACCTTTCTGACGGAGTCGAGGATTTCCTCATAAACGACCTTCTGGGTATCTATCATTATGAATTCGCGGTTTCCTTTCATCATGGAAGCCAAAGCATCCTGTATCGATTTGGATGGTCTGAGTTTTCCTTGGTCTATGAGGAATACGGTTTCCAGGTCGTCTCCTTTACATATGATGCTCTCAAGGAATTTCTTCAGTTTGTTTCCGTCATATTTGGAGAATACGGGCGCCTCCTCGACATATGTGCTGTATACCGAATCAAGGAGGGGTTCCGGATCACTCATTGCATAGTTGTGGAGGCAAGCACATGGTTGTAGAAGGACGTCCCTGTCTTGGACATCTGCATTGAAATCGCTAATTGCCATCGCATATGACCATGCCTGGTATGAGGGATGGGTGGTTTCGCGCTCTCCTCCATTGATGAAGGTTCTGACCATCGCATCTTTCTCAGGAACAGTCTTGGCCGACTCCCATTGTTTAAGTTCGATTATTACGGCGGAGTTTCTGCCGTTCCGATCGAATCCAGATACTATCAGATCTACACGTTTTGCAGTATACGGTATATTGTATTCTATCGCCACACCGGCATTATCCGGAACAGAAGACGTAGACAGAATGTTTCCTATATACGATAGAGAGTTTGTCCATGCATTCTTTTCAGATTTAGGAGTGTTGCGTCCGAAACGTTGCTCCATTGCAGTATCAATTCTGTCTACCAAAATGCCGTTACATATGTCTTCTATGAATCCGTTTTTAGTGTTCTGATAGATGATCATTTCCAAGCAGGGATCGACTTACAGATATTTGCCAGTATTTGTATAGTTTAAACCTTCCGAAAATGCATCAATAAAACTTCCGAAAATGCATCAATAAAACTTCCGAAAATGCATCAACAATTAAGTATCTCCATTACTATCGCTAATCATGGTGCTTTCGAGGGAAGGGTATCGCCCAAGGCTTGTGGATCAGGAACTTGAGAAGGCACTACGTATCTATGGCGCAATAAACATCAAAGGTCCAAAATGGTGTGGAAAGACCTGGTCAGCATACAATTGTTGCAATAGCGCTGTACGTCTGGATGATCCTAATGGAGATTATCAAAATAGAAGACTGGCACAGATGAATCCGTCATTGGTTTTGGAAGGCAATCCTCCACAGCTGATCGATGAATGGCAAGAGGTGCCATCAATATGGGATGCGGTTCGTTATAGGGTAGATAGCGTTCCTAAAAAAGGGTTGTTTGTCCTTACAGGTTCGGCGACTCCAAATAGGACAGGTATCGTGCATTCTGGTACAGGTCGCATATTCGACATACGCATGGATACACTAACTCTTTTTGAAAGGGGTCTTTCCGATGGGAAGATCTCTTTGAGGAGTTTATTCAATCTGCCCGATATGGCGATACACACAGGAGAAGTGGATTTCTACAATCTTGTGGATATTACAGTCCATGGGGGCTGGCCTGCTACAATCTATCTAGATGTCAAGGATTCTTTAGCAGTATCCAAGGGGTATATCGATACCTTGATCTCCAGCGACATAAACTTCGATGGTGTTTCAAGAAGTAGTACAAGGATGAATCGTTTAATACGTTCGCTGGCTCGTAATGAATGTACGATTGTATCGAAAAGGACTCTTTGTAAGGACATTATGGAAAACGATGATGACGAGCCGATATCATACAATACCGTAGATGATTACCTAAACGTTTTAGAGAGGCTTTATTTTGTAGAATGGCAACCTGCATTCAATCCTAATATGCGTTCATCTGTAAGGGTTGGAAAGATGCCTAAACGGCATCTTATAGATCCGTCTCTTGCGGTTGCTGCCTTGGGCGTCAGTCCTGAATCATATTACAAGGATCTGTCTTCATTCGGTTTTATTTTCGAATCCCTTTGCGAACACGACCTCCGGATATACGCCGATACATTCGGAGGCAGACTGTATCATTACCGTGACGGTGACGGAAAGGAGATCGACGCCATAGTGGAACTCCCGGACGGACGCTGGGGCGCCTTCGAGATAAAACTGGGGGCCAACGAGATAGAGAAGGGTGCGAGATCCCTCCTGGACATCGACCGGAAGATCCGCAACCAGGAGAACGGGAGGCCTCCGGAGTTCCTGTGCGTCGTATGCGGTCTCACAGATTACGCATACAGGCGTCCGGACGGTGTTTACGTGGTCCCCATAACCTCCCTGAGGGAGTGATCCCGGGGGTCATCCGCAGTACACGGAGCACACATGGTCCGGGGTAGGTCTGAATCCGTCCCCGTCCATGGATGCGTACGCCTTCCTCCGATGTGCAAGATGCATCATCGGTCTCGGATTCTGGTAGAGTCCTACGGTGTATTCCCGCTCGTCCTTTATCTGCGAACGAATGTCGGGCGGCAGGACGTATTTCATCTCCGCCCGTTTGAAGACTTCCCGGTAGGCCATGGCAACACCGATGATCTGTCAATCGGTAACCCCGACCTCCGATTCAGAATATCTGGGTCTTCCGGACCGTAGGAAAATATGTGCCGGCGGTTCCCCGCCGGCGGATGGTTTCAGATCTTCTCCAGTCTCTGGAGCATCTTGACGACGGCGTCGATGGCGTCGCGTCCCTTCTCGATCCTGTCGACGGCCTGCAGCTCGGTCATGTCGGGTCCGGTGACTCCGAGGGCCACGGGTTTGTCGTAGTCGAGGGCGAGGTCGGTTATCTTACGTGCGGCCTGTGCCATGATGACCTCGTCGTGTTTGGTCTCCCCTTTGATCACCGCTCCGAGGGTGATGACCGCGTCGATGTCGTCGCACTCGAGGAGCTTCTTGATGGCCAGAGGCATGTCGAACACCCCGGGCACCTTGATGACCTTGGTGATCTCGACGCCGAGGAACTCGGCCTCCGCCTTCGCCCTCTCCATCATGAGCATGGTAACTTCGTAGTTGAATTCCGCCACAACGGCTCCGATCTTGTATGCTTTCATTCCAAATCCTCCTTCATTGCTTGTATACAGGACCTTTGTCCTTGAATCCCTGCCTGAGTCCGGTGCCGGCCCTCTGGGTCAGCCTCTCGGGCCTGAACAGCAGGTCGTAAACGTTTACCGCGTGCTCCCTCGCACGCCTGTCGGCCAGCCATGCCAGTTCCGAATCGCTCTTGGCCTCGTCCTCGTGGACGAACACCTCGATTATGTGCGTATTGGTCATGAGCTGTGCCCTTATGAGGCCGTTGGAGGCCTCGTCCGCGCACATCTTGTCCTTGGGCATTGGCCCCGGCATGCCGAGGGCCATGCAGATGTCGCAGTGCTGCTCCTCGATGAGTTTCTTGCAGGCCACGGGCAGGTCCTTCATCCCGGGCACCGTGACCCTGATGATCCTGAACCCCGTCCCGGTCCTCTCCAGCTCGTCGATGGCCGCCTTCCCCATGTCGTATCTCGCGAACGTGGTGTCCGCGATCCCTATAAGTTTCAAGACGTTCCCCCCATTCTCCTTATCTTCTCGACTATGCGCCTGGTGGCGTTGAGGTCGTCGGCCGTCTCGGTGGCCCTTACGACCCTGATGTCGCCGAGGCCGTTGTCCTTCAGGTCCTTCTTCAGTTTCCTCTCGTCGAAATGCTGGTCGAACCCGAGGACGATCACGTCCGGTCCGATCTCCCTCACCACGTCGAAGATGCTGCCGGTGCTGTGGCCGATGATGGCCCTGTCCACGGGTTTCAGGGCCTCCACGATCTTCGCACGCATGTAGTCGGGGGTGATGGGCTCGTGCTTCTCCCTGCGAACGGTGTCGTCGCTGGCCACGACCACCACCAGCTCGTCCCCGTAGGACTTCGCCTGGGACAGATAGGATATGTGTCCGGGGTGGATTATGTCGAAGACGCCGGAGGCCATCACCCTGGTCATGTATCACACGTCCAGTTCGGGGTGCTGCTTCTTGAAGTCGTTCCAGGCGGAGATCACCTCTTCGCCGGTGACGAAGGGTATGCCTTTCTTCTCCGCATAGGCGATGCAGTCCTCCTTCTTCTCGGAGTGCCCGTCGTCGCCCATCATCTCGCAGATGGTGGCGCTGGGAAGGACCCCCGCCATGTACATCATGGCGCTGGCGAGTTCCGTGTGTCCGTGCCTGTTGCTGAGTATGTGTTCGGACGAGTTCAGCAGGTGGACGTGTCCGGGGGCGCGGAAGTAGGTCCCCAGGTCCTTGGCGACCTCGTCGGCGGGTTTGTCCTGGAAGATGGTCTTCGCATACTCGCTGATGGTCAGTGCCCTGTCGCAGTCGGGTATCCCGGTGTAGGTGTCCCTGTGGTTGATGGTTATCCCGAACGAGGACTTCGTGTTATCATAGGGTATGTCCGTGGGCGCCATGAGTCCGAGGACGGGGTACTTCTCGCGGGCGTCCCAGAAGACGTCGGACAGGTACGGAAGGCCGACGGCCTTGGCGAGCCTGTAAGGAGTGGTCGTGCAGAGGAGTCCTCCCGCATCCTGCCTCATCTGCCTGATGATGTCGTGGGTGACGAACTGGGAGGCAACGGTCATGTCGCTCTCCTTCTCCCTGTCATCGAAATCGTAGATGAGGATGACCTGGCCTTTGCGGATGGCGTCAAGCGCTTTTTCGATGCTCATATGTTCTCCCTCTTATGAGGTCCGATAAGTCCGAGTATAAAATAAGAAGTGGGTAATTACCATTATCTTGGTAATGCCGTGCATATCCTCCCCATCCTGCGGGGCTTATATAATGAGGACGAGATTACGCTGTCATGTCCAAGGAGGATGCCGATTACATCAGGAACCAGGTTATGGAACATAACAGATGGTTCAACGACTGCATACCCATGATCGCCTCGGAGAACCTCATGTCCCCGCTGGCCAAGGAGATGCTCATCTCCGATTTCGCCGACAGGTATGCCGAGGGACTCATAGGCAAGCGTTACTACCAGGGTAACATCTACGTAGACAAGGTGGAGCAGAGGGCCGTGGACCTCGCCAAGAAGGTCTTCGAGTGCGACTTCGCCGACGTGAGGCCCATTTCAGGGACCGTCGCCAACATGGCCGTGCTCTTCGCCTACGCCCAGCCCGGCGACACGATCACCACCTGCGCCCTCGACCAGGGGGCCCACATCTCCACCTGTGAGTTCGGGGCATTCGGACAGAGAGGGGTCAAATCCGTCAACTATCCGTGGAAGCTCGACAACATGAACCTCGACGTGGACGGCACCGCGAAGCTCCTCAGGGAGGTGAAGCCCAAGGTTGCCCAGTTCGGTCTCTCCGTATTCCTGTTCCCTCCGCCCCTCAAGGAGCTCGAGGACACGTTCAACGAGGTCGGATGCCTCGTCTGGGAGGACTGCGCCCACGTCCTGGGTCTTATCGCAGGAGGGCAGTTCCAGAAGCCTTTCGAGGACGGTATCGACATCGTCTCCGCATCCACCCATAAGACCTTCCCCGGACCGAACCACGGTATAGTCCTCGGGAACGGTCTCTCCGAGGAGAACACCAAGAAGATCCAGCATGCGATCTTCCCCGGGGTCACATCCTCCCACCACCTGCATGCGATGGCCGCCCTCGCCATTACACTCGCCGAGATGGACGTGTTCGGCAAGGACTACGCCGCCCAGGCCTGCAAGAACGCCCGCGCCCTGGGACAGGCCCTCTACGAGAGGGGCGTGCCCGTCCTCTGTGAGAGCCTCGGGTTCACCAGGTCCCACGCCATCGCCCTCGACGTGACCGAGTTCGGTAAGGGGAAGGCATGCGCCAAGCTCCTCGAGGATGCCAACATCATCTGCAACAAGAACATGCTGCCGTCCGATACCAGTTCGGTCAACCCCTCCGGTCTCAGGCTTGGAACCCAGGAGATGACCCGTCTGGGTATGAAGGAGAACGAGATGGACGAGGTGGCCGACTTCATAGCGAGGGTCGTCGTGAAGAAGGAGGACCCCGCGAAGGTGAAGAAGGAAGTGACCGAGTTCAAGCACGGCTTCGACACAATCCAGTACTGCTTCAACGCCGGGGAGCCGGCCTACGAGTACCGCAAGCTCGTACCCTGAACATACGGCGGTCCGGGCCGTCATCGGCCCGGCCGTATCCTATGCGGATCTGGTACTTCTCGCAGGGGCATCCCCCTGCATACATCCGCAGTCCATCCCATGGAGGTCTTGGAAATGGGACGGTCCGAATCCGAAAGGAAAGGATACATCAATCTGATGTGAAGGACGGGAACGTGATCGAGCAGGGCAGCCACGAGGAGCTGATGAGGGCCGGAGGGGCCTACTGCGAACTCTACAACAGTCAGTTCGACAACTGAGGTTCCGAAAGGAACCCCTTGCTGCGGTTGTAGATATCCACCGCGGGCTGGATGGTCATCCATCCGTCCGCGATGGTGATGGGCTTCAGATCCATGATCTTGCACAGGTCGTCGAACTCCCTGTCGAACTCCTCCCTGTCGGGTTCCAGGCCCGTGTCCATCTTGACCATGTTCTTGTAACCGCAGATGTCGAACATCCACTTGATGTAACTGTCGTCATCGTGGATCCCCATGGCCTCCAGCATCTCCTTGTCCATGCTGGCTATGACCTTGGCGGAATCCCCCGCGGCCATGAAGGGTCTCCAGTTGTGGGCTATGGCCGGTATCACATAGAACATGCCGGTATAGGTCTTCTCCAGTTCGAGATATCTGGCACCTCCTCCCACGGAGACCCCGACGCAGTCGTCGCAGACCCTTCCGGTGCTGTCACGGAACATCTCCACGGGCTTCAGACCGTTCTCCCTCGCCCACTCGGACATATCCCATCCGTAGTTCCCGCACAGTCCGTAGTACAGCCCTATGGCGTCGACGAACGGGTCCATCTCGCGTACTTCGCTCTCTATGAAATCCTTCAGATCCTTGGGTTCCGAATGAAGTGCCAGATCGTTCATCTTTATGAGTATGGAATACCCTTCCATATCGATGGCCCTGTTGAAGACTTCGTTGTCGGTGACCATCCTGAAGGGTATCCCCTTCCTTTCCATCTTCTCCTTCACGCTTCCGCAGTGCTTGTTCTCGATGAGGAATATGTTCTTCTCCTCGGGATCGTTGGTTATCCCGTAGAGGAGTTCGTCTTCGAGCATGGGACAGGCGATTATCCCGAGGATGCCTTTGGTCATAGTCATGCTATAATTTTGATAGCATATATATGATGTACGGGAGGATGTTTTTCAGAACGTCTGGATGCATAATTAGGTGCACCTAACCTTTAATAAGTTGATGCCTATACGCAGTCCGATGACAACGGGAAATCGTGAAGATTATCTTCTCGCAATCCTCAAACTTACCGAGGGCGGCACCGTGGCCAAGACCACCGAACTCGCGACTTTCATGGGAGTGTCCCCCGCCAGCGTCAGCGAGATGCTCAAGATCCTTTCCAAGGACGGACTTGTGGAATACGCTAAATACAGAGGGGTCAAACTCACGGAATCCGGTCTCAGGGAGGCAAGGCTGACCAGGAAGAGACATCATGTTGTGGAGAGGTTCTTCACGGACATTCTCGAGATGGACCACGAACAGGCCCACGAGGAGGCTTCCAGGATAGAGCATTCTATATCGGACGCATCCGCTGTAAGGATGTGCAACATGCTCGGCAATCCCCCCGACTGCGATTGCCAGTGCTGTGTGGAGCCCTGCAAGAGCGTATCCGCCAACGGTATCGCAATAACCATCCTGTTGTCCGACATGCGTCCCGGAGACTGCGGAAAGGTCTCCCATCTTAGATCCGACGACAGTTCGGTCCTCAAGAAGTTGCTTTCCATGGGATTCGTCCCCGGAAGGAACATCAGCCTCGACAGTTCCGACGGCGGCGCAAGCGTCGTGAAGGTCGGGGAGTGCTCCGTGGCCATAGACGATTCCATGGCCGCATCGGTCTATATCGACATCTGCAGCACCATATGAAACGCAGGCACCACTGCCTCCATTTTTCTATTTCAAACGGAAATGAAAAGATATCGGAACGGATGCCGGGAAGGCATCCGTCCCCGTCTCAGTCGTGGGTGTAGACTGCGACGATCTTCTGAGGATCCTTCTTCTCGATCCTCACGAATCCGAACCTTTCGAACTGTACGGTATCGGCCTTCTCTTCGAGTATGGAATCCTCTACCAATCCGGAGGCGACGGTACCGTCGGTCATGAGGATGTCGCAGGGAATGCTCTTCCTTCCGACCCACTGCACGGCCTTGAGTCCTCCCTTCCTTATGTCGGAGACATCGTTCCCTGCATATTTGGCGGGCATGGAGTATTCCAGGTTGCAGAGGTCCTTGAGTCTGATCCTCCTGTCCTGGGAGAAGGTCTTGGAGTCCTTCTCGGAGATGAAGACGGTCTTGGGGCCGTCCACCACATATTCTTTCGAGCCCCTCTCGGGGTGGTCGGGATGCAGGGGGGCGCTGCCGGTTATGGAGTCTATGCCCTCTATGTCATACCTCACCGGGTCCTGGACGAAGAAGTATCTGTCGCTTACGGGGTCGATGACGTCCCTGTTCATGCCGTACAGGTTGTCCCAGGAGAAGGTGATGTCGACGGATTTGATACCGCTCTCCACCCAGTACCTCCTGATGGCCTCGGGTCTGATGCCCCTTCTCTCGAGGGCCCTGACGGTCCCGGTCCTCACGTCGTCCCATCCGGTGTACTGGCCTTCCTTTATGCTCTGTTTGATGAGGGAGGTCTTCAGCATGGTATCGGGGATGTTGACCAGTCCGTAGTGGTGGTAGACCGGCTGCTTCCATCCGAAGTAGTCGAAGACGTACCTCTGCCTCTCGGTGTTGTTGAGGTGGTCCTTACCCCTGATCACATGGGTCATGCCCATGAGGTGGTCGTCGATGGCGACGGACAGGTTCATCATGGGGTACACGCGGTACTTGGTCCCGGTGCGGGGGTGCGGCGCATCCACGATCCTGAGGGCGACGAAGTCCCTTATGGCGGGGTTGGGGTGAGCGATGTCCGTCTTGACGACGGCGATGGCCTTCCCCTCCTCGTATCCGCCCTCCATCATCCTGTCGTACCTCTCCATCTGTTCGTTGACTGGGAGGTCCCTGCAGGGGCAGGCCTGCTTCTGCTCCTTCATGCTCCTCCACTTATCGGGGTCGCAGGTGCAGACGTAGGCGTGTCCCTGTTCTATGAGCTTCCTGGTGAGGTCGTAGTATGTCTCGAACCTCTCTGACTGGATGAACTTCTGGTGTATCTTGACTCCGAGCCAATCGAGGTCTTCGGGGATCATATCGTAGGCTTCGGGGTCGATCTTCTCGGGGTTGGTGTCCTCGAACCTGAGGATGAGCTTCCCTTCGTACCTCTTGGTGTATTCGTCGTTGAGGACGGATACGCGGGTATGGCCGATATGGAGGGGTCCGGAAGGGCCGGGGGCGATTCTCATCACGGTCTTCCCCTGCTCGACGTCCTCGAGGTCGGGGAGTTCGTAGACGCGCTCCTTCTTCTCCTTCTTGAGCATGGAGGGGTCCGCTTTCTCCAGTTCCGCCTTCTGGGCATCGAAGCCCATGGCGTTGACGTCCTCGACGATTCCGTTTATGGTCTCGGTGATCTCGGCGACCTTCGCCCTGTATTCCGGGTATTGTCCGAGTATCTTGCCTACGATGGCCTTGGGGTTGGCCTTACCTTTGAAGAACACCGCATTCTGCAGTGCGAGTTTCCTGATGATGTCCTCTATGGGCTCTGACATGATGGTTCGCTCCATTTCCGCGCGCCTATAATAGGGTTACGAGGTGCCTGCGGTATGGAGGTACCGTCCTCCTGCGGCCTTTATCCTCTCAGGATCTCCGCCGTACCATTCGCGGAAGGTCGTCCCTTCCGATTGTACGGCCTTTCCGATCGCTTCGAAGAACGCGGGTACCTCGGACTCCTTGACGCTTCCGACGACATCGCCGATCCTCTCCTTTCCGCGGACATGGGAACCGTTGACGCTGACGACGAAGGACGCCTCCCCCTAGATGGCGGGCCCTCCGCGGAGCCCCACGGTCCCCAGCTGGTGGGCCGCACAGGACGAGACGCATCCGGATATCCTTATCATCGGGAGGACGCCGTCCGCGAATCCGTTCCTCCTTTCCATGGAGATCAGTCTGTCCAGGAGTCCGCGGGAATCGCGGAGCCCTATCTGGCATATGGTGCTGCCCACGCATGACACGGACGATTCGAAGACGGTGCGGGCACCGTCCGACGTGACCTCGGCCATCATGTCCGCCTCGGAACCGGTGAGGTTCACGAAGTACATCGTCTCGTTCGGACCGATACGGATCTCCGCATCCGGTATGTCCTTGATCGCATCGTAGATCTCCAGGACCTTCTCCGGTGCGGGGTCCCCTCCGATCGGATGGTATACGAGGTAGAACAGCCCCTCCTGTATCTGCGGATGGGCCCTGGTGGTACCGGGTACGGTGCCGTCCCCCTTCTTGGAGACGGTCCTGGGGGCGGGATGCACCTTGGGGACGTCCCCGCAGGACACGGTCTTTCCGACCTCTTCGTTGAATCTGGCAATGTATCCGTCGTCACCGAGGGAATCGCGCATGTAGCGGACCCTTGCACGGCTCCTGTTCTCATAGTCCCCGCAGGCGATGAACATGTCCACCATGGCGGCGAGATAGAAACATACGTCCTCGGGCTCCGCATCCTCGCGGACCAGAAGACCCAGACGCGGATTGTTGCCCAGGCCTCCGCCGCTGTATACGTCGAACTTCCCGTTTTCCTTGGCGACGAACCCCAGGTCCCTGGCGGTGGCATCCGTCATATTCTCGGCGGTGTTGGAGAATCCGACCTTGAGCTTCCTGGGAAGTTTCTTGCCGACCGTGTAGTCGAGGAGGAACCTGCCGGCGCATTCCGCATAAGGCTGTACATCGAACGGGGTCCTGATGACCCCCGAGAGGGGTGTGGCCGTGACGTTCCGGGGATAGTCTCCACCTCCCCCGTAGGTGAGGATGTCGTGGTCTATCGCCTCGTCCACTATCTTGGGTATGGAGGGTCCTGCGAGACCGTGCAGCTGTACGGACTGGCATGTTGTCATGTGGACCATCTTGGGGTTGTATCTCCTTATGCAGTCGCATATGAAACTCAGCTTGTCCTTGGTGATGACCCCTCCGGAGAGGCGGAACCTGACCATCCCTTCCTTCCCGCCTCTCTGGGCATAGCTTCCGAATCCTCCGGATATGCCCTTGTATTCTTTGACGGACATCTCGCCCGAGTAGAACTTCTCCGTAGCGTCGTTGAATCTGGGCAGGATAGCCCTGTATTCCTTGCCGTCCATGTTATCGGGTATAGTCTGCGTTCTGTGTATTTACCCGTTTTCTAAACGATGGTTTTCTTTTCGTCCTTGCCTGGATTGTGCGACGTGGATCCACGGGTTTTCACATCGTTTCCCGGATGCATGCATGTCGTACATCGGACGTTCCCGGGCGGATACGGGTGCATCCCGAATCATGCCCGGATATCAGTTCTGGCACATTGAAAAAGAAGGTCCCCGTCCCGGGGGATATACGGACGGGGTAAGATGTTTCGTGAAAACGGTTTAGCGTTATGTTCACTGGCCCTTTCCGGACCTCAGGTCCTCCCTGCTCTTCCTCTGGAATTCGCGGAGGGACTCCTTCTCGGCCTTGAGCTCCGATCTCTTGGCCTCCAGTTCTTTCTCCCCTTCCTCGTCGAGCCTTCCGATCCTCTTGTTGTCGGTGAGGGTCTTGACCTCGGCGTTCAGGGCGGCTATCCTGTCCTGTCTGACGGCGACCTCGGAGTAGCATTCCTGCTTGTACTCCGCGACCTCCTCGGGGGTGGCGGGGACCGCCCTGACGGGCATCTCCCCGCCTATGCGCTCCGTATCCGCAGGTGCCGCACCGCATGCGGCAGGGACGGCCATGTTGCTTCCGTCGGGGTTGAGTCCGTGCCTCCTGGTGAGGAATCCGGGTCCCTTCCAGCTCCAGTCTCCCATCAGGTGCATGAGTGCGGGGCTGGCGTATCCGACCATGAGCAATCCGTCGATGAGGATACCCATCCCGAGGGCGAATCCGAGCTCCTTCAGCATGGAGGAGTTGGCGAGCACCAGGGTGAGGAAGGTGCCTCCCATCAGCAGGGCGCACAGGGAGATGACCGGTCCGGCCTCCTTGATGGCGTTGTCGATGGCTTCGTCGTTGTTCATTCCCTTGATCTTGTTCTCGCGGATCTTGGTGGTCATGAATATCTCGTAGTCCATTCCCAGTCCCAGCAGGACCACGAACAGGACGATCGGGATCAGGAATAGCACAGGCGTGTCCATCAGGCCCTCGAAGACCACATGGGTCAGGGCGACCGTCAGGAAGACGCTCAGCAGGATGGTGATGATGGACCTGATCGGGGTGAGATAGCTTCCGAGGATGAAGAACAGCAGGACGATGAGCAGGACGGCCACGACTATCCTGATCATGCTGAACTGGTCCTCTATGTCCCTGGACATGTCGTCGATGGAGGCGGAGCTTCCTGCGACGTAGGATGCGCTCCAGATGCTGCTGTACACGGAATCGTAGGATTCGTCCCCGTCGTGCAGGTCGGACCTGAGTTCGGCGAGGAAGTCCATGGTGTCCGCGGACATCGGCTTGTCCGTGGTGATGACCATCACGCTGACGTACTGTCCGTCGTCGGAGAGGATACCGGTACCTACGTTGAGGATCCCGTCGATGATGTTGGCCACCGTCAGCCCGGATACGACATACGAGTTCCAGGACGCGTCGAATGCGGTGGGGTCGATGTGGGTCGGGTCCTGTCCGGATGCGATGGCGAGTATCATGCCGACATAGCCCTTGACGGCGCTGGGCATCTGTCCGTAGAGGACCTGGTTGATCGTGGAGGGATCGGTGGTCCCGAGGGCGGATCCCACTGTCATGTACATGATCTGCCAGGAATTCAGTCCGCTGATGCTTCCGACTATCTCGTATTTGGCGTCGATGTCGTTGGTCATCCTCATGACGGCCGGGACGGCCCCAGTCATGGTCGCCGGGTCCAGCCCGTGTTCGTTCCATTTGACGTAGGGGATGCTCATTCCGTCGTACGATAGCGAACCTACGGTGGCGATGGATTCGTTCATCTCGAGGACGATGTAGGTGGGCATGATGGTCCCGCCGTTTGTCTGGGTCATGATGAGGTCCAGACCGTCCACGGATTCGGAGTCGGGCATGACGCTGATCATGTCCGCGGAGTCCTCGGACTCGGCGAAGATGTAGAGTCCGGGGATGCAGAGGACCACGAGGGCGATGGCGATCAGCTTGGAGTGTTTGTGGGTGTTCCTGGAGAGCCAGGCGAAGTATCTCTTGGATCCCTTGGACAGGTGTCCGTGGACTCCGAGCTTGCCTCCGTTCTGCACCTTGTCCTCCACCCTCTTGTAACTCTCGATGTTGGAGGGCCAGAAGATCTTGTCCTTCACGAGGTTGAGGAGCGAGGGGATGAAGGTGAGCGCTGCGACGAGTGCTATGGCTATTCCTATCGCGAGGATTATTCCCATGGTGCGGACCATGGCGAAGTCGCAGAGGGCGAGTGCGGCGAATCCGATGATGACGGATATGCCGGAGGTGAAGACGGCCTCTCCTCCCCACATGATGGCGGTCTTGAGGGCATCCTCGTGTGAAAGTCCCTTCTTGCGCTCATCCCTGTATCTGGTTATGATGAATATCGCATAGTCGCATCCCGCACCCAGCATCGATACGAGGATCAGGGTCTGAGTGATGTAGTAGACTCCCATGAGGCAGCCGATGGCGTAGACTGCGGCGAGTGCGATCCCGTATGCCATTCCGACGACCGCAGGGGGGACCACCGCTGTGACCACGGCGTAGAAGAACAGTCCCAGAAGTACGAAGATCAGAAGGATGGACAGCGGGTCGACCTTGGACACGTCCTCCATGGAGGAGTTCTCGGTGTCATAGGTGATCGCATCGTTTCCGGTGACGTAGGTGGTAAGGCCGGCGGCCTCGGGATAGGCGGCGGACGCGTTGGACTTGGCCTCCTTCACGAGGTCCCTTATGTTGTCGGTCTCGTGTGCGATGTCCCAGCTTTCGCCCTCGTTGTTGGCGATGGCGATCATAAGGATCCCTTCGACGTTAGGGTCTCCCTTGGAATACGTACCGTAGTTGGATACGGTGGTCTTGGCACCGTATTTGTCATCCATGAGGTTCTGGAACTCTACGAATATGGCCTGTGCCGCGGCGAGTTCCTCGGATGACGAATAGGAGATCACCAGGATCTCCGATAGATCGATCGAGTTAGAGAAGTGTTCATCAATTATCGCCTGTCCGTCGGAAGCCTCGGTGCTCGAACCGGACATGTTGTTCATGTCGTATTCGAGGACGTCTCCGCTTTTGATTCCGAACGGCAGGGCGCATACAAGAACCACGAGCTAAAGCGCGATTACGGCCTTGGAGTGTTTCATGATGACATCTGCCATTTTCGAGAACATTTGTTCACCTTGTAAACCGATTCTAATCACGATATAAATAGGTTTTGAACTTGCTCAATAATTTATGGACGACCGATAAAAATAATCGAACATATTCGTAAATAATCGTGTTTTACGAACGTGTTTAATTCATGTGGTGTTAATAATATGTGATTCCGCTCAAATGTATTTGAGCATAATCAAATCTAAATATCGGAGACATATTGTAAACAATGTAAACGGAGCAGAATCGGTCATGTCCTTCAACAACGGTGCACCGAAGACGATGGAAGAGAAGCGCGAGGAGTCCCGCAGGAAGATCATGGAAGCGGCCATGGACCTGTTCTATTATCAGGGCTACAAGGAGACCACCACCCGCGACATAGTCAAGAGGGCCGGCATCCTCAACGGGAGCCTCTACAACCGCTTCAAGAGCAAGGAGGAGATCCTCCTCAGCATCATATCGGAGGGGCTGGGGGATTTCCTGTCGGAGGCCGAGAAGCTGATCGCCGAGGACAAGGACCCCATGGTGGCCTTCGCCTTCCCGGTCGCCATCGAGCTGTATCTCGCGAAATCGTCCAGACGCATCGCCGAACTCCTCTATTCCGCCCATTGCTCCTGGGAGGCGGTCAACGAGTACGTGGACCTCTACGGGGAGTGGGCCAAGAAGGTCCTCAGCCCCCACCACCAGAACGTCCTGGATGACGAGAGGAACAGGATGAAGGTGATAGCGATCATCGGAGCCGTAGGCAACGTATGCGGATGCTACGCCAACGGGTTCAAGGAGGACTACAAGGTCGTACTGACCCAGATGATCAAGTTGGTCAGCACGGTCATAGAACTCCCCGTGTTCGACGTGGGTTCCCTCGTCTCCAAGCTCACCTCCGTGGTGGAATCCGGCGACCTGGTGGTCTGCGGCCACAGGATATCCGCGGACGACCTCCGCTGTGCGGAGGAGACGGCGGATCGTTCGGATAAGGATTAATTACGCGGGCGCGATTGTCTTCCAATGACAATCGATCTCGAAGGGGCGAAAGAGGTCAGGGAGACCATCGACCCGGACAACTACGATGCTACGCGCTACATGCAGGGCGATCAGGAAACATCATTCCTTTTCAGCGACCTCAACGGAGGCAGGGCCGCAGGCAACGTCTATTCCACCAGGGAAAAGATCGCGAAGGCCATGGGTATCGAGAGGGACGGACTGGTCATGCACATCATGGATGCCATGGCGTCCCCCTGCGACACGGAGGAGGTCCAAGACCCGGCCTTCGGATTCCAGGAGCTTCCTCTGGACCTTACGAAACTCCCCATCGTGAAGTACTTCCCGAAGGATGCCGGCAGATACATATCGGCCGGGGTCGTCATATCGGAGTACGGCGGGAGGAGGAACGCCTCCTACCACAGGATGCTGATCAGAGACAAGGATTCCATAGGGATCAGGCTGGTTCCGAGGCATACTTTCACCCTCTACAACGAGGCCAGGAAGAACGGGGAGGATCTGAAGGTCGCCATATGCATAGGTGCCCCCGCAGAGGTCATGGTATCGGCGGCCCTGTCCGTCGATTTCGGCACCGACGAGCTCACCATCGCCTCCTCCATGTACAGAAAAGGCCACGGGACCCCCCTCAAGGTGGCCAAGTGCGGCAACGGCCTCACCGTCCCTGCGGATTGCGAGTATGTCCTGGAAGGCAGGATAACCTCGGAGACCGCCCCCGAGGGTCCGTTCGTGGACATCGCAGGGACATATGACGAGATAAGGGAGCAGCCAATAGTCAAGATAGAGAGGATCTGGGCCAAGAAGGACCCCGTCTTCCAGCTCCTCCTGCCCGGAGGATTCGAGCATTTCCTCCTCATGGGGGTCCCCAGGGAGCCTATCATCTTCAAGACTGTGAGGCAGGCGGTGCCCCGTGTGAAGAACGTCCGTCTCACGGAAGGGGGCTGCTGTTGGCTCAACGGGGTCGTCTCCATCGCCAAGAACAAGGAGGGCGACGGGGTGAACGCCATCATGGCCGCCTTCACCGGACATACGTCCATGAAGAGCGTCATAGTCGTCGACGACGACATCGACATCTTCGACGACCGTGAGGTCGAATGGGCCGTGGCCACCAGGATGCAGGCGGATAAGATCATAAGGATCCCAGGTGCGGCGGGATCATCCTTGGACCCTTCCGCACACGGGACCACCTGGAAGGTCGGATACGACGCCACCCTCCCCTTGAACTGCGACAGGGCCCCCTTCGTGAAGGCCACCGTCCCAGAGAAGAAATGACCTGGAAGGGTCGGGGGAGGTCCCCCGACCCCGTTTTACGGTCTCACATGATGGAGATGTCGCTTCTCGACATCTTCTCCCTGTCGGAAAGCAACTTTCCCTCCAGGAGTTCTTTCACTTTCCCGTCCGCATCCCCTTTGATGCCCGAGTACACGGTTATGCCCATGCTCTCCATCCTGCGTGCACCGGCGGTGCATACCGAACCGCTTATCACCGCATCGATGGAATAGGGTGAGAGGACGTCTATGACGGCATCGTGTCCGCGTGCCGGATTCTCTATGATGCGGGTGTCGACGACATCCTCGTCGTCCGTTTCGTACAGTTTGAACCTGTCCGAGCTTCCGAAGTGGCGGGATACCTCCCCTTCATCATAGCTGACGGCGATCCTCATCGGGACCCTCTGCCGCAGGTACAGGATCCTTCGTGGCGGTCATGGTGATGGCATGTGGTCTCCGAATCGAAATCCAATGTGCCAGATACGAGCCTTTCCACCTGTTCGTCGGCATTGCCGGAGACTCCCGGATAGACTTCGATACCCATGCCGCCGAGCATCTGGCGGGCTCCGCCCCCTATGCCTCCGCATACCAGTTTCTCGACCCCCATGGATTTCAGATACCCTGCGAGGGCCCCATGTCCCAGGCCGTCGTTGCCGACAACCTCGGATCCGACGATCTTCCCGTTCTCGACTTCATAGATCTTGAACTGCTCCGTATGGCCGAAGTGTTGGAAGACCTCCCCGTTCTCATAAGTTGCAGCTATCTTCATAGCATTCTGTAATCACGGCCGGAGGATATACTATTAACGTATGTAGTAGGAGAACGGCCGTCTTCGAAGGATCCGTAATCCCTACATATCTGGGACATCCCCGATCTCGATGGTCCCCGGAAACTCAGGATGTTCCGATCCCCTCCATGTGATGCTCCAGGCAATACGTCCGTCCACGGGATTTATTCCGAAAGCGTAAGAGGTTTGTCTCGTTGAAAGTGGCCTCTGCTTCTGATATCGCACGACTGCGAATTATAGCTATCGCTAGGATAATACGAATAAATCAGCTGCCATCGGCAGGATTCCTCTGCAGACGTGTGCGGATGTGTTCGACATCCCATTTTGTCATTCCCGCGGTCTGTGCCAGCATAACGATGTCGGTCTTGGTCGCTCGGGCATGGTCCGAGTTTGAATGACATGGTCACCCTCTCTTGCGAGGGGCCTACAAAACCTCTGCGCGATCCGATCCCTCACGACCTTACGATACGTCCGTGACGTCTAACAGGTTCATACCTGTCCCGATGGTGAATAGGATGCTGCTTCTCAATCTCCACCGGAGATTGGGAGGGCGCATCCGACCTTCGAGTGTGATGTTTTCATGCCTTCACCGGCGATGAGAATCTGTACACCTGGTGTCTGGTCAACATGGCCCAGATTATACAGACCAGCTTCCTCATGGCTGCAGTCACAGCTTTCCAATGTGGCATGACCTCCTTCTTCCGCTTGTAGAATCCGGCCAGATCGCTGTCCGGATAATATATCGAATGCTTCACGACCACATTCGCAAGATACTTGCGGACAAGCGGGTCACCCCGCTTGTTGATGTGGCCGTGAAGATCACGGTCCCCTCCGGATTCGTGCCTGGTGATCTTAAGCCCGAAATATGACACGAGACTCTCGGGGGTCTCGAATCTCTCTATCCCGTCGATTGCGGTATAGATGGTAGCTGCAGTCTGGAGGGCTATTCCCTTGATTGACATGAGGTTCTTCACATCCTCATTGTCCTTGAACAACGATTCCAGACCTTCTCTGGCTGTCTCGATGTGTGTCATCGATGAAGCCATGTCCTCAACCATTATGGTCAGAGCAGGATGATTCAATGATTTCAGGTAGGCCATCGCCTTGTTCGAGTAGACGTTCTTGAGTCCTTTCGGCAGATGGATGTCGAACAAATCCATATATGCCTGGATCCTGAGATTCAGCTTATCCCTCTGCTCGCTGCAGTCGTTCATGACTCTGCACAGCTCCTTCGCCTTCATCGAATCGATATCGGCGAAATGTACCAGAGCATATTCCCTGCGACCCGTGAAATGATCCTTGCACATCCTGGCCAGCTTGGTGGCATCCTCGAGATCCGTCTTGAAATCCGTCTTGGAGATCTCCGTTACACATCCGTGTCCCGTGTGGAGACCCTCCACACGGTACCCTCTATCTTTGAAGAAATGGTACACCCTGTGGGCGGTGGTCAGATTCTCGAAGAGGATGTACGAATCCTCCGGAGAATAATGATCGACGATGAAGGAGCATCCTTCATCGTTGGTTCCGAAATCGATGATCTGGTCGATGACCTTCTCATCGTCGTTCATAACAACTGCTGTACAAATTGACTTATGTACATCGATACCAATGTAGTTCATGGCCTCTTGCCTCCTATGCTTCAAATAAAGAAGCAAGAGGCCACTTTTAACGAAATCGTTTGAAAAGAAGGCCCGAAGGCCTTCAGGATTTGAAGCAGCTTCTCTTGCTGGATATCTGGAAGCAGATGATGATCCCGACGATGAAGCAGATGACGCTCGCGATCGCGCAGATGGACGACAATACGCAGCACCATATGCAGACGTTGTAGTCGGTCCTGTTCTTCGCCTTGATGGAGGTGATGAGGGAGAACAGTCCGGAGAGGATGAGTCCGCTCATCAGGACGAGCATGTACATTCCAGCCTCCATGTCCGCTACGAAGACCATGGATGTGAGTCCCAGTCCGATGGCGATTGCCAGAAGTCCCCAGAGAAGGGTCAGCATGGCCACGGTGTCGAGGCTTCCGTCGTTCACGGGAGGGGAATAGGTGCCGGAAGTCCCGCACCCGGTACCTCCGTAGGCGCTCCCGTCGTTAGGGGTTCCGCACTTGGGACAGAACCTGTCGCTGGGACTGAGGAGTGTTCCGCACTTGGGACAGTATGCCATCAGTTCCACCAATCCTTTCTCCTGTCGATCGTCTGGTCCCTGTCGGGTCCGATGCTGACGATGTCGACGGGAGTCTTCAGTTCCTTCTCGATGAATTCGATGTAGTCCTTCATCTCCTTCGGGAGGTTGTCGTATCCTCCCTTGACGACGGACTCGGTGTCGTCCCATCCTTTCCACCCTTTCAATTCGGTGTAGATGGGTTTCGCTCTCTCCAACTGTTTGATGGATCCGGGGAAGTGTTTGGTCCTCTTGCCGTCTATCTCGTACTCCGTGCACACAGGGAGCACGTCGTAGTCGTTCAGTACGTCGATCTTGGTGATGGCGATGCTGTTGAATCCGCAGAGCATGTTGGCGTGGTTGACGACGACGAGGTCGAGCCATCCGCACCTCCTTCCCCTGCCGGTGGTGACGCCGAACTCCCCGCCCTTCTTCTGGAGTTCCGCCTCCTCCTCTCCTTTCAGTTCCGTAACGAACGGTCCCTCGCCGACACGGGTGGTGTAGGCCTTCACGACACCCATCACGCCGCCGAGTCTGTTGGGGGCGATGCCGGCCCCGGTGCAGATGCCGCCGGCCATGGTGGCGGAGGAGGTCACGAACGGATACGTCCCGTGGTCGATGTCGAGCATTGCTCCCTGGGCGCCTTCGAAAAGTACGTTCTTGCCCTCGTCCAGGGACTCGTTGATGAGGACAGAGGTGTCGCAGATGTATTTGCCGAGCTTCATCCCCCATCCGTTCATCTTCTCCAGGAGGGACTCCGGGGTGCAGCAACACTCCTCGGCGCCCATCATGGCCATGAGGTCCTTCTTGTAAGGGAGGAGCATGGATATCTTCTCCTTCAGGGTGTCCTCCTCCAGGAGGTCGCCGGCACGGAATCCGATCCTGGCGATCTTGTCCTGGTATGTCGGTCCGATCCCTTTCTTGGTGGTGCCGACGGGTTTCTTGCCGCGGTATTTCTCCTCCGCACCGTCGAGTTTCTTGTGATAGTTCATGATGAGGGCGGCCCTGTTGGAGATCCTGAGACCGTCGATGCTCCCTCCGGCCTCTTCCACATGGGCGATCTCGTCGAGGAGTTCCTCCATGTTGACCACGGTCCCGTTTCCGATGACGGCGAGCTTGCCCGGCCTTACGACCCCGGACGGCAATCCGTGGAGCTTGAAAACCTTGTCTCCGACGACGATGGTGTGTCCGGCATTGTTGCCGCCTTGGAAACGGACGATGAGATCCGCCTTCTCGTCGAGATAGTCGATGATCTTTCCTTTACCTTCGTCTCCCCACTGGGACCCGATGACAGCTAGGCTAGGCATATGAAATCGTACGACCATCGCCTTCAAACATTTATAGGTACGCGCACGGTTGGATCGGGTCGGTATCCGACGATCTCCTTCTCGACGTGCTCGATGACAGACGGATCTATCCTGGATCCGCTGACTATGTATGCGCAGTTGAGGCGGGGATTGACAAGCCCCATGTTCGTGACGGAACCTATCTCGGGGTCGTCGGAGTGCCTGCACATGACGTACCGGACGAGGAGCTGCAGGACCTTATCCTTCGGCAGCGGTTCCGTGGAAGTCGTCATGTCCCAGACGGTGGATCCCGTGAGGTAGTTGCCGTATCCTTCGGTGATCCTCCCGCCGTATCCTCCCGGCATGTCGAATCCTATCCTCGTGACCGGACCCATGTTGGCGAAGAACCCCACCGTCCTCCTGACCATTATGCGGATGTTCTCGCAGGTGTGGTCGTTGGCCCTTATGCGGGAGGGGTGCGCATATCTTCCGGCCCCGCCGCTGGTAAGGGCGTAGGCTGCCAGTTTGCAGGCGTTGTCTACGGAGGCGTCGTCGAAATCCCCTCCGTACCTGCAGTTTATCCCGTCCTCGAAGGCGTCTATGGGCGATGCCGCACCGTATGTGTCGAGACTTTTGATGCGGAGACGTTGGAACGTTATCTTCTCCGCCTCCTTCAACTCCATCAGCTTCCTCTCGTACATGTATCCGTTGCGTTCGTTGAGGAATACCAGGGTCGAGAGGAGCGATACGGCGCTTTCCACTATGTCCCAGCCTATGTTGTCCTGTCCCAGATACCTGCCGTCCCTGAACGTCAGGGGGACGGGGTCGAAGATGCCTGCCGGCACGAATCCGTTGGGAGGCTGCTCGATGCCCGCGGTCCCCTCTTGGATCCCTGCGATGGAGATCCCTCAGTCGCGCGGAGTCTCGTTACCGTTCTCGCGGTAGATCTCCAGGATGTCTTTCAGAGGCAGCTCCGTAACGAAGGAGGTGGGTGAGAAATGGGTCTTGGACGTAGGCCCCACCTCGTTCATCTTCTCGATGAACACGTCCATGTTGGGAGGCGATAGTTTCGTGAAGGACGACAGCTCGCTCACGTCGTACACGAACGGGGTGGAATCTATCTCGTTCCTCCAGATGTCCAGCATCTTATCGCACTTCTTTTGTTTGGCCATGCCCTCGGAGGACATCCTTCCGAGGAGGTCCTTGTCGAAGAGGGGTCCGAGCCAGAACGGACCCAGCCTGTGGTCGCGGTCGTACTCGTATACGCAATCCCTCTCCAGGGTCTTCTGGTCGTAACGCATGTATCCGAGATGTGCCAGCATGTCGTCGCAGACCTTGGTCCCCGGGACGATCTCCACATACGTCCTGTAGTAGTGGTCGGCGTAGAACGACAGCAGGGGACGCATGCCCATGTCGAACTTCCCCATCTCGCGGGCTATGTTGCACATGAGTATCCTGAGCCCCCCTTCGTGGCACATGTATCCGCGTATGGGCTCGCATTGGTATCTGCGCCTGCATTTGGGGGTCTGAGCCCCGGCGAGGGGTGCCGTATCGGTGGCGGTGACGGCCAGGACGGCGCGCTTGCGGCATCCGCGTATGGCGGACTGTATGAAAAGGGACGGCGACCCGAACGGGTCCAAGTCCACGTAGTCGTAGCTGTTCTCGGCGAAAAGGCAGTGCATGTCGGAGTGGGATGCACGGCAGTTCTCCAGGCCGTTGATCTCTATGTTGGCCTCGATATAAGGTATGGCGTTCTCGTCGAAGTCGTTGGCGGTGACGTCCGTCCCCGGGACCTCGTTGGCGATCCTGACCGCCCTCGACCCGGTGGCGGTCATGGCATCGGCCACGGTCATGCTGGGTCTTTGAAGCGCCCTCAGAAGCATGACGCTGACGTCCCTGTTGAACGCCATCTGTTCGTTGAAGAATACGGACCCGGCGTTGATCTTCCCGGGACCATGGGTGGAATGCACCTCGGGGACCAATATCCTAGTACTCCCCTCGGTTATTATGTTTCCTGACGGCATCAAATGTTTTCACCGTTCATCAGGCGCATGATCTTGTGCGGAAGAAGGTTCCTGTTGGTGGGGGTGACCTCTAGGATCCTCACATCGTCCCTCCTTCTGATGTCCTGCAGGAGGGGGTTCCTGGATTTCTTATGGAGCGTCAATATCATCGGTTTGTCGACATCCAATGCGTCCTTCACTGCATCTACGAACGCCTGGCTCTCGACCTCCACCTTGCCGACCTCGTCGATGACTATGACGTCGCAGGTCTCGCAGGCGGTCTTGATGGCGTCGATGGATATGGACTCAAAAAGGGACAGGTCCACTCCGAGATTCCCCACGGTGATCTTGCTCTCGACACCCGGTTTGGCAAAGGTGACCTTCTCTCCGGTCTGGAGGTTGCAGACGTTTATGCCGATCTCATGCCTTCCGTCGGTTATCTTCTCGTCTATCATTCCGCCGACCGTAATGTCTTTTCCGAGCATCTCTATAACGCGTTTCAAGGTGTAGGTCTTACCGGAGCCCGGAAGTCCAGTAATACCAATCTTTATTTCGTTCACCAAGCGATTGTCCCCCTATCTGGATGGTCTTTAAAGTATAAATATTGATGGAGTTCTACGGGACTGGGACGCCCGATTTTGTATACATTTGTACATCGATTGGATGGTTTTACTGGATGTCTTCGATGTACATTAGGGGGTATCCGAGCTCGGCATCGTACCTCATGACCGCTTTCACCGAGGCGCCGCCCAACTCCACGACCACCGTCGCATCGATCATGTCCCCCGTGAGGGACGTGTACGAGTATTGGTCCTCCTTGTCGCCGCATCCCCTGCGTATCGAAACCTCCGCATCGCGGACGTAAGGTTGGACCTTTATGCATTCGGCGATGGTCTTCTCCAGGTCGCCGACGTTCCTCTCGCAGAAGGGGGTACCGACGAACTGGTGGTATATGGTGGCCATCTTTATGCCGGCTTCGAAACAGGCACGTTCCCTGTCGTTGCATCTGAACCTCGAATCCGCAAGAGTCTCCCTGTCGCCGGGCATATTATCTGTCACGGTTATGGTAACAATGTTTAAAAAGCGGATGTACTACGTCACGGTAATATGCAATCCGTAGCGCAGCAGATAGTCGCTCTCAAGAAACAGAAGAATGCGATAATCCTGGCACATAACTACACACTTCCCGAGGTGCAGGACCTCGCGGACTTCGTGGGGGATTCTCTGGGTCTTTCAAAGAAGGCGGCCGCTACCGATGCGGACATCATAGTCTTCTGCGGGGTCTCCTTCATGGGGGAGACCGCCAAGATCCTCAGCCCCGGAAAGAAGGTCCTTCTTCCCGAACCCGAGGCCAAATGTGCCATGGCGGCCATGTGCTCCGCCGAGCAGATCAGACAGGTCAGGGCCAAATATCCCGATGCCGCCGTCGTCGGTTATGTCAACACGGCGGCGGAGACCAAGACCGAGGTGGATTACTGCTGCACTTCGGCCAACGCCCTGAACGTCGTGAACGCCGTCCCCAACGACCAGATAATCTTCGTCCCCGATTCAAATCTTGGAAGATATGTGAGGGAGAAGTCCGGGAAGGACGTCATCCTCTGGTCCGGATTCTGCCCCGTACACCAGTGCGTCACCCTTAGGCAGGTACAGGAGCTGCGGGCGGCCCACCCCGATGCGGAGGTCGTCGCACACCCCGAATGCAGACTGGAGGTACTGGAGATGGCCAGTTTCGTAGGTTCCACCGAGGCCATCCTCAACTACTGTATCGCATCCGACAGGAAGGAGTTCATAGTCCTTACCGAGTGGGGTATGGGACACAGGCTCGAGAAGGCATGTCCTGGGAAGAAGTTCTATTTCACCAACCAGTCCCTGTGCATGACCATGAAGATGATCAGTCCCGAGTCCGTCTTGGAATGTCTGGAGAAGGAGACTGGGGAGATCGTCCTGGACCGCGATGTGCAGGAGAAGGCATACGTCCCGGTCAAGAGGATGACGGACATCCTGGGATGATCCAGACACCATCGTTCCGACACCCTTAAACGGTCGATGCCGATTAATTTCCGAGACCGTGCCGGATGAGGATAATGCGAGCTGATCCGTGATGAGCCCTATGAGTGCCGACGGCCGTCTCACTCCCTGTCGTCGTAGTTGCTCATTCCCACATACGACAGCAGTTCGGACAGCTTCATCCCGTCGTTCCATCTCATGACGAAGTTCCCGCCCTTGCTCACATCCAGTTTGGGGATCCTTTCCTTCAGGAGTGCGGCCCTTCCGCGGAGTCTGCTTTCGGACGGCATGGTGAATATCCTCCACGGGTCCCCTCTGACCCCTTTGAGTCTGTAGGCGTAGATCGGGATTATGTGGCAGCGGGCGCAGTCCTCCATCATGCGGTTGGCCTGCTCGACCAGTCTGGCATTCTTGCTCATATACAGAACGTCGTTCTCCGAGCTCTTCACTTCGATGGGGAATGAGAAGTCCCATCTGAGGGCCACGAGGTCCACTCCGAGGGACCCGGCCGCCCTTATGACCATGAAAGGGAAGTCCTTCATGGAACCGTAGGCCTGCGTTTCCGTCTCGTCACAGGTCTTGACCATTTTGGCGATCGCTTTCTCGTCTCCGGACAGGAGGTATTTCAGTTCGCGTTCGTAAGTGTCGCCGGGGGCTGCCATATGTTACCGCAGTGGCGGGAATGGTATAAAAGCGAAAGGGGGAGGGGTGACCGAATCTGAGCGGAAACCCCTCCTTTTCCGAATCTGAGATCCGGTGTTCAAGGCATCAGTCTGCTGAGGTCCCTCGGGAAGAGGATGGCCTCGCGGACGTTGGGCAGGTCGAGCATCTTCTCGAGGAGCCTGTCCACGCCGATCCCCCATCCGCCGTGGGGAGGCATGCCGAACTTGAAGGCGGCCAGATAGTCTTCGAAGTCATCGGGGTCCAGACCTTTCTTCTGCATCCTCGCCACGAGTACGTCGTACCTGTGCTCCCTCTGTCCTCCGGAGGAGATCTCCTGTCCCTTGTAGTCGAGGTCGAACGAGAACGAGTAGGGGGTACCGTCCTTCTCCATGATGTAGAAAGGCTTCGCCTCTTCCGGGTACTCGGCGATGAAGTAGAGTTCCTTGCCCTGTTTCGCCATGTACTCCCCGACGATCTTCTCTCCGTCGGTCCCGAGGTCGTCGCCCTCCTTGAGCGGGAGGCCGGCGTCCTGTACGATCTTCAGGCATTCGGAGTATGTCAGGATGGGGTAGGGGAGTTCGGGCACGTTGATGTCCTTGCCGAGGATCTCCAGCTGTTTCCTGCCCTTCTCCTTGAGACCTCTGAGGACGTGGTCTACGACCTTTCCGATCATCTCCATGACGTCCTCCTCCTTCTCGATCCAGCACATCTCCCCGTCGAAGGAGGTGAACTCGGTCACGTGCCTGTTGGTGTTGGAGTGCTCCGCCCTGAAGGCCGGGCCGATCTCGTAGATCCTGTCCATGCCGGTGGACATGAGCATCTGCTTGTAGAGCTGGGGGGATTGTGCCAGATATGCCGGTTTTCCGAAGTAGTCCACGTTGAACAGGGTGGCGCCGCCCTCCGCCCCGGAGGCCACGATCTTGGGGGTGGTGACGTTGAGGAAGTCCTCCTGGGACATGGCCTCCTTGATGAGGTCCACCATCATGGACCTGAGTTCGAAGATGGCCCTGACCTCGGGTTTTCTGAGGTCCATGAACCTGTTGTTGAGGCGGGTGTCCATCTCCACGTTGACCTTGTCGATCACGCCGAGGGGGAGGGGTGTGGCCGCCTTGCTGTAGACCTCGCAGGCCTCGGGTATGATCTCGAGACCCAGAGCGGTCTGTTTGCTCTCCTTGACCTCTCCGGTGACCGAGACGACGGACTCCCGGGGGAGCTTTGTCATGAGCTCGAACAGGGAGGGTTCGATCTTCTTCTTGGGAAGGGTGATCTGCAAGGTGCCGTATCTGTCCCTCAGGATGAGGAACGAGATGCCGCCCATGTTCCTGATGTCTTGGACCCATCCTTTGACGGTGGCCTTGCCGTCCGCCACGGATATGTTGCCTGAGTCTCTGACTGTTGCCATATTAACATCCGCGAGTATGCAGGTCATTTATTAAAGACTCGCTCCGGAGCAGAGGGCCGTCCTTACACCTCCTCATCAGATTTAAAAGAATGAAGACGATGTGCCCGGACATGAAGTTCACGATCACCGGCATCATGTCGCAGGTCCTCAACGTGCAGTTGGCACCGGGCGACATTCTGAAGACCGCGCCGGGAAGGCTTATAAGCAAGTCCTTCAACGTGAACGTCAAGATCAACGACAGCGCCTTCATATCCAGTCTGAAGAAGATGTTCTCCGACTCCTTCATCGACATGGTGGAGTATTCCTCCGAGAAAGGGACGGGCCTGGTGACCGTGGGGCCCTCCGTACCCGGCATGATCATGGACGTGGACCTGGGGAAGGGTGATTGGATCATGCAGAAACACGGTATGCTGGCCTGTTCCAGGGGCACCGCCATATCCCGTGAGATGCAGAGACATCTCGGAGACCCCCAGTTCGACCAGGAGGGGCTCGTCCTCCTCAAGGTCTCGGGGGACGGGACGGCCTTCATCGCATCGTGCGGGGACTTCACCACCATGGACCTCCGCCCGGACGACCGTTACACGGTGTCCACGTCCCATGCCCTGGCATGGGAGAGTTCCGTCAAATACAGCATAAGGTCCATCAGGAGCAAGGCGGAGGACACCCGGGACGACGATGAGTGCGTCACCGATTTCAAGGGTCCCGGCAGGATCGTCATACAGAACATGAGCGAGGGCGACATTGCCGGCATGGTCGCCAGGTTCTCGGCGAAGAATCAGTAAGGCGGATTCCGCATTTTTTCGGGGATATCGGTCATTTCGGACATGCTTCCCGCTTTGTTTCAAAGGTAACTTATAATAATATAAAGAGCGTCGGAGCGCACAATAACGGTGAACCCATGGCTGAAAAAGTCACTGTATCAATCATCAAAGCGGACATCGGATCGATATGCGGTCACATGACCCCCCATCCCTCCATGATGGCCAAAGCGAAAGAGATCCTGACCGACAAACAGAAGCAGGGCATTATCGAGGACTTCTACGTCACCCGCGTCGGCGACGACATCAACCTCTACATGACCCACTACAAGGGCGAGGGCAACAAAGAGGTCCACACCGCCGCATGGGAGTGCTTCCAGGAGGCCACCAAGATCTCCAAATCCATGCACCTCTACGCCGCCGGACAGGACATCCTCACCGACGCCTTCTCCGGAAACGTCAAGGGAGCGGGACCCGGTTCCGCGGAGATGACCTTCGAGGAGAGGCCTTCCGAGCCCCTCGTGTTCTTCATGGCCGACAAGACCGAGCCTTCCGCATACTCGCCCATCCTCACCAGGATCTTCCTCGACCCCTTCACCACCACCGGCCTCGTCATCGACAAGAGGGCCAAGATGGGATTCGACGTCGAAATCCAGGATGTCATGGACCACAAGAAGGTCGTCATGTCCTCCCCCGAGGAGACCCTCAGCATCCTCAGCCTTCTGGGAGACACCTCCAGATATGCCATCAAGAGGATCAACAGCAGGGCAGGTCTCGGACCCGCCTGCGTCGTATCCACCGACAAGCTCAACATGACCGCCGGAAGGTACGTCGGAAAGGACGACCCCGTCTGCATCTGCAGGGCACAGAGCGGATTCCCCTCCGTCGGAGAGTACACCCAGGTGTTCCAGAACACCTGGCTCGTCGCCGGATGGATGAGGGGATCGCACATCGGTGCGTTCTACCCCTGCTCGCCCGAGGACTCCAACCCCGTCTACTACGACGGACCTCCGAGAATATGCGCCCTCGGATTCCAGCTCTGCGAGGGACACCTCCAGGGACTCGAGCCCCAGGGAGTGAAGGGCGGAGACCACATCCCCGTAGACATCTTCGGAAACAACACCTGGGACAACGTCCGCGCCAACGCCATCAAGGCGAGCAGGCTCATGAGGGCCCAGGGACCGTTCCAGCCTTCTATCCTCGGAGCAGAGGAGATGGAGTACACCTCCAGGCCCGAGGTTCTCGAGGATCTCAAGAAGAGGTTCGAGCCCCTTGACTGAACTGGGAAAACACGTGGTGATCGTCAACTTCAAGGCCTACCGCGAGGTGGACGGGGCCGCAGCCGTCGAGCTGGCGAAGAAGTGCCAGCAGGTCTCCGAGGAGACCGGCGCCTGCATAGCTGTCTGTCCTCCAGTGGTATCTCTGGCGGCGGTCGCCGCGGCCGTGGACATCCCCGTCCTCTCGCAGAACGTGGATCCCCGCGCGCCCGGTTCCGCCACCGGATGGGTGACCCCGTCCATGGTAAGGTCGTGCGGCGCCATAGGTACTCTGATCAACCACTCGGAACACAAGGTGGATGCGGAGGTCGTGGGGGAATGCGTCAAGCTTTCCCTCGGATGCGACCTCACCACCGTCGTCTGCGCCGACACCGTGGATACCGCCGTGTCTCTGGCACGTTTCGCACCCGACTTCATAGCCGTAGAACCTCCCGAGTTGATCGGAGGGGACATAAGTGTGACCACCGCCAACCCGCGCATAGTCGAGAGCACGGTCGAGTCCGTCAAGGACGTCAACAAGGCCGTGCGCGTCCTATGCGGGGCCGGGGTGAAGACCGGGAAGGACGTCGCCGCCGCCATCGACCTCGGTGCCGACGGAGTGCTTCTGGCATCCGGAGTCGTCAAGGCCAAGGACCAGTATGCGGTGCTCACCGACCTGGTAAGCGCCCTTTGATGGGACCAATCAAAAAGTCAGTATATCAGGATGTGTATCATCCTTCGGGATGTACTTGAAAAGGAAGGATATACCGACAATATTACTTGCAGTTCTGGCCGTAGCCGTAGTAATATCCCCTACGGTCATCTGCGGTGACGAAGGGTCTGTGTCTTCTGCGGACCCTTCATTCACACCTACATATTATGAAGCACAGGTGACTCCGTTCACCTTTCCCGAAAGCAAAGGCACGCCCATATTGACGGAGCTCTCCAAGGCCACTTCGACCGTGGATATCTCCATCTATTATATGGGCAGCGAAGAGGTCATCGCCCTCCTCTGCGATCTGGAGGAATCAGAGAACGTCGACGTCAGGGTCCTCGTATCGGGGAATCCTCTGGGAGTGAATACCGACAACGAGATGTCCATGCTCAAGCAGCTGGAATCGGTCGGCGGAGAGGTCAACATCATCAACTATCCTGGTTGCGATTCGTCAGATAAGAGGTACACATACATCCACAACAAGTACGCCATCATCGACGATAAGACCGTGGTCGTAACCTCGGAGAACTGGACCGATGCGAATCTGGGCAGCAAAGGGAACAGGGGATGGGGAGCCGTCATAGAAAGTACCGGATACGCCACACATATGAAAGGAGTCTTCGAAGGGGACTATGATGTCTCCAATGCAGATGTGAAGACCCTTGACGACGTATATCCGGACATAGCCGCATCAGGGGATATCAGTTACACCATACGCGATGACTACTCTTCGCCTACGTATTCCGCCAGAGTGGCCCCGGTCACCTCTCCTGATAATTCCAAAAGTGCTCTGAAATACTTCATGAGTTCCGCTACCAGCCGCATATACGTTGAGCAGTTGGATATCGACAAGAATAATTCCACACTTACCGGAGACAGCCTTATCGGCATCATGTCGGACAAGGCCGGGCAGGGAATAGATGTGAAATACATCCTCAACGGGACATATGAGACATCGGAGGACAAGGATTCTAAAGAACACCACGCACTGGTCCAGACCTTGAACGGCAATACCCAGATAAAGGCGGCCATCTACGAGAAGACGAAGGCATTCCCGCAGATCCACAACAAGGGGGTTATCGTGGACGACAAGGTCTGGGTGGGATCAGTCAACTGGACCGATGGTTCGTTCTATAGGAACCGCGAGGCGGCCGCCATAATAGATTCCTCCGAGGTTACGGACTACTATGCGGCATACTTCAATACCGATTTCGACAATTACTTCAATGCGGACTACTCGAAGATCAATGCAGAGGAGGAGCACAATCTCATGTATTATCTCGGAGCGGTCGCTGTGGCGATCGTCGGGATCATTGCCGCCGCGATGAAGAAATCCGCGAAGAAGGCCGTACGTTCCGCCACCTCTTCCTCGTCCAAGAAGAAGTCCGGTTCCGGAAGCAGGCCCTCATCTTCGAAGAAGAGCTCCTCGTCCAAGAAGAGGAAGTGAACACTAACCTATTACATGCAGTCCTCGGGCTTTAAATCCTCAGACCGGAAGACCTCCGTATGAGGACGAGGTCCGAGGTACTGCTATGCATTCTCATCGTCGCTGCCACGACGTCGCTGCTGGGTCCGACCATTCATGATTCCGTGGATGCCGCAGTTTCCCCCTCCGTCCTCATAACGGAGGTCAACCCCTATGACGAGGGTGTATCGATACAGAACGTATGTGCCAGTCAAGTGGATCTGATGGGTTGGTGCATGACCGATGGCGAGGGTACGTTGACGTTCAACAGAAGCACGGTCCTGCATCCCGGGGAACGTCTGACCATTGTCGGAGAGGTCGGCAAGAACTGGTTCTGCTCGCGCTCCGGGACGATCCAGACCGATGATCCGTGCATCACCCGTACCGGACGTTTCATATTGGCCGATTCCGGCGACGAGGTCGTTCTGAAGGTAGGGGATTCGGTAATAGACCAGGTCTGTTGGGGAGGGTCTCTCGGAGCGGACGGGTGGTCTGGAAGTCCGGTGAGGATAAGCTCCCTCACATATGCCATGAGGACGTCCCAGACGGATACGGATACGTCTTCCGATTGGATGGTGACGAGGGCGGGATGGACAAACTACGTGTTTCCTGGCACATCCGCTTTCGAGGCCTCCGTGGTTCCGTTCTCATTTCCGGAGAGCGGAGGAGGTCCGATATACAAGGCGTTGGAATCCGCATCGTGTTCGGTGGACATCTCCATCTATCTCATATCGTGTCCGAACGTCATAGCTCTTCTTTCCTCCCTTTGCGACCGCGGAGTATCCGTAAGGATACTGGCGGAGGCTGAGCCGCTGGGAGTGGACATAAGCACGGAGCTGGCATTGTTGAAATCCATCGACGACGGCGGGGCAGATGTCAGGCTGATAAACTTCGGCGACCACCCGCAGAGGTTCGTCTACGTCCACAACAAATACGCTGTGATCGACGGGGACACCGTGATCATCACGTCCGAGAATTGGACATCCGGCAACATGGGTTACGGCAACGGTAACAGGGGGTGGGGGGCCGTGATCTCCGGAAAGGGATATGCTGGCTATATGGAGAGGGTTTTCGAGAACGACTTCGATACCGTATGGGGCGATACGGTGTGTTTGGAGGACGCATACCCCGATCTCAAGGGCTATCGGGGCACCCTGTCATATGTACCTCCGGATGTGCCAGAATACCGTAGTTACGAAGCCTCCGTATCTCCCGTACTTTCTCCGGACAATTCGTTCTCCACCCTCCGTATGATGATGGGTTCGGCAGAGAGGAGGATATATGCGGAGGAGATGGACCTGGGGGATTCGCTGTCGCCCGTGAACGGGGACACGCCCATAGCATGGATGGCATCCGCGGCATCACGCGGATTGGATGTCCGGTTCATACTGGATTCCTCCCAGTCGGGAGGGGGTGCCCATGTATCGACCGTGAACCTCATCAACGAGACCACGGGCATAAAGGCGGTCGCCGTCGACGGAGGGGACGGGTTCTCCCTCATCCATAACAAAGGCATCGTCATCGACGGATCCGTATGGGTGGGGTCCGTCAATTGGACGGCCACGTCTTTCGACAGGAACAGAGAGGTCGCCGTCCTCATCGTCTCGGAGGAGGTGGCGTCCTTCTTCGCAGACCTGTTCCTTTCCGATTTCGGGGTGAGCCGTACGGACGTCGAAGAGGGAGGGCTTTCCTTTACCGCGGAGGTGGTCAGGGGCAGCGGCGGATACGCCGTGGTCCTTCGTGCCAGGGGGCCGGCCGGGTCCATATTCCTGTGGGCGGTGGACGGGGAGGAGAGGTGCACGGATGTATCGGCGGCGGTGTTCCGCGTATCGTCCGGTGATCATGTGGCATCGGTGTCGGTGGAAGGTATCGACGTCTCGGAGGAGGTATCGTTCACCGTACCTTCCGAAGACCATGGGGGATACGTTATCTATTTGTCGGCGGCCGTCATCCTCCTCATAGGGACGGTCGTCGCGTTCTTCCGCGACAGACCCAGCGGCGGATACGGTGATATGGGATGGAGATCAGGAAGATGAGACCCGAGGATTCTTCGAGGGCGTATGCCCTCATATGCGAGTCCCTGGATTCCTATTTCGTTCCGAGCATCGTCGATTATTTCATGATGCAGTGGCCCGGAGGACAGATCGTGGCCACTGACTTCACGGGAGACATCATCGGATACATGGCCGGGTCCCGCCTCTCCGGCGGGCGTGTCTCCATAGCGCTTTTCTGTGTGAAAAGAGGTTTCCGCGGTCAGGGAATAGGTTCGGGAATGCTCGACAGGTTCCGTCGGTCCGCCATGATGGACGGGGCGAGGTCCATACAGCTCGAGGTGAGGGAGACGAATTCGGAGGCCATATCCTTCTATCGCCGCAGGGGCTTCATGCCGGTGGAGAGGCTGGAACATTTCTACGAGGACGGCGGCACTGGCATACGTATGGTGGCCAACGTGTTCGGTGTCGGTAATTGAATTTTTAAACCCGGTCGTGTATCGCAGGGGCATGGTTTCCCAAGGCGCCAAAGACCTTTTCACACAGGCTAAGGAATTCTACACCGAGGGCGAGGACCGGTCCAAGGATGCCAAGGCATTCGGGATCTTCGCCGAGGCATCCAAGGCCGGGTGCATCAAGGCCGAATATTACATGGGACGCATGCTCGACAAGGGGTACGGCGTCGATCAGGACTACGAGAAGGCCTACAGCCACTATTCCGTGGCCGCAGACCATGGGAATCCGGATGCGATCTTCTCCATCGGAGTCCTGTACTACTACGGGCATTTCGTGGAGCAGTCCTATGACAAGGCCTTCGGGTATTTCATGAAGGCTGCAGATCTCGGCAATCCGAAGGCCGTATACAATCTCGGGGTCATGTACGACAGCGGCATCGGAGTGGAGCAGGATGCACAGAAGGCCTTGGAGTATTATATCAGGGCATCCGACATGGGGAGCGAGAAGGCCGAGTACAACATCGGGATGATGTATCGTTCCGGGAAGGGCGTACCCAAAGATGACGCAGAGGCCCTGAAGTGGTTCAGGAAGGCCGCCGGGCGCGGGATGCTGAAGGCCATGTTCAATGTGGGTCTGTCATATCATGCCGGGAAAGGGGTCCCTCAGGACGAGTTCGAGGCCATGAGGTGGTTCAAGAAGGCCGCTGACATGGGGCATAAGAAATCCCAGAACATGGTGGACATGCTCCAGAAGAAGTTCAATGTCATAACGACGATAAGTTGATATGATAGCGTCCCGGGTCGAGGAAGACCCGGGAGTAAATCGTTTTCCGGAATTCAGTTGAACATACTGTCCGAGCCGTCGATGTGCTCGTTCTGGAAGTAGTATTCCGAGTTCTGGTTCTGGGCGTCGGAGACGTCCTTGGTCATACCTTTCTGGTACGATCCGTACCTCTCCTTGATCTGGTCCTCCACCGGGCGAGCCCTGATCTTCGCCTTCCTCACATGCTCTGCGGTGATGAGCTTGGCCTTCTCCATGATGGCCACGTCTCCGGCGGCCCTTATGAGTCCTCCGAGCTCCCTGAGTCTGAGTGTGAGGGAGTTCTTCTGTCCGTCGGCCTTGGCACGCCTTTTTCCTTCGAGGATGATCTCCTCCACCGCATCGATGGACGCATTGGGTATGTGTCCGTCCATGGCAATCTCCTGCGCAACGAACTGGGCGTATTTGGCGCGGTTGTGGCTGGTGTCGGGCATGGCGGTGTCCACCAGGACCTCGTATCCGTTCCCGATTATCCTCGACCTGAGGGGGGACAGGATGTTCTGTAGGTCCTGCATGTTGCAGGCGGCTACCAATACGAAGTCGCACGGGACGTTGTCGACCTTGACGCTGGCCCCGCTGGACTGCGGATTGCGGCCGGTGATGGGGAATTTCTTGTCCTGCATGGCGGTCAGGATGAACCTCTGGAGGTTTCCCAGATGGGAGATCTCGTCCACGAACAGGACGCCTTCATGGGCCTCGTGGATGGATCCGGGGATGACCCTCTGGTATGCCGGCACTCCTATCTTGTCATGTCCGCCGTAGGGGTCGTGCCTCACGTCTCCCAGGAGCTCGGTCTCCGAGGCTCCGGTGGCCATGACGAAGGGGTCCCTGTCCAGTTTTACGAGGGTCTTCGTGTTGGATTTCTTCTGGAGGTTGTTCCTCTTCTGGAGGGCCTTCGTGTCCAACATCCTGATCTTGTTCCCCGCCCTCTCGAAGACCACGGTCTCCTCCGTACCGTCGGCGAGCTGGCGGGTGGTGTTCACCCTCTCCTTGCCCGCGGACATCTGGGGCATTGCCGACTCCAGCATGCCGAGGATGTCTCCGAACGGGTTGTTTCCGGCGATTCCTCTGTCGATCTTGCTCTTGCCGCAGTTGGGGCAGTTGAGGTCTTCGGGAGCGGAATAGCTTCCGCAGGCGGAGCAATAGTATCCGAGACGTTGTGCGACCTTCGCAGGGGCCTTCTCGGGGTCTATGAGCTTTCCGACGCTCTCCTGCTGGGCCGCCTCCTCGGTCTTGACGGTCTTGTCGTCCAGGATCTCCAGGAACGGCCTTTCGGGGTTCTCCGGATTGTGGGCGACACGTATCTCCTGACGGGGCTTGGGGAGGTTCATCGATATCGCACGGGCGATCATCGACTTCCCGGTGCCGGGAGGGCCCACCAGCAGCAGGTGCCTGCGCTGGATGGCGGCGATCTTGGCCAGTTCTATGGCCTCTTCCTGTCCCAGGACCCTGTCCAGAGGGTCGGCGGGGATGAGCACCTCCGCGGTGCTCTTCATCCCCTCGACATCCTCCCATGTCTCCACGGCCCTTTTCTTCGCTGCTGCCATGTGACGACCTCAGACCAGATCGTCCCTGGTCCAGACGATGATGTCGGCAGGCAGCTTGGAGATCTTCCCTTTGCGCTTGCAGACGAGGGTCTTTATGCCTTTGCCGGAGGATATGTCCAGGATGTTCTGGGAGATGACCCCGTCGAAGACAATGGTGCGGATGTCTTCGTTATCGCTCTTCTTCAGGTAGTTGGCCAGATTCTTCACCTCGACCTTGTCGATGACGGTGCCGTCCTCCGACATGAGGACGGAGTTCTTGGTGCCGGTGATGTCGGACAGGGTGTCCCTGAGGCTCTCCTGTTCGGGGGTGAGGATCTTGTCGCTCTTGATGTCCCTCTTTCCGCGGAGGGTCCTCGGGGCCCTGATGGTCCTCTTGGGCTTCTCCTCTTCTTCGGCGGCCGCCTCTGCAGGGGCCTCCTCCTTGACAGGTTCTTCTGCTACGGGCTCCTCGACCGCAGGTTCCTCGACGACGGGTGCCTCTTCCATAGCAGGCTCTTCCACAGTAGGTTCTTCTGCAACAGGCTCCTCGACCGCAGGTGTCTCTTCGACCACAGGGGTCTCCTCTACAGCAGGCTCTTCCGTCACGGGTTCCTCGTCGGGGGTCTCCTCCATGAGCCTCCTCTTGGCGGGGATGGTGTCCACGGTCTGATCCTCGACGGGTTCCTCCTCTTCGAACGAACTCTCCCTCGGTTTCTTCCTGTATCTGTCGGCGGATTCGTTGTCGAAACGGTCTCCCTTCCTTCCGCGGCGTTTTCCGTACCTGCCTTCCTCATCCTCCTCGTCGGAGGTCTTCCTGGAGCGCCTGCCGTTGCCTTCGCGCCTCCTGATGCCCCTGTCTTCGTCGCGGTCCTCGTATCCGTTGCGGTGGTTTCTGGGCCTGTACTCCTCCTCCGCAGGGGTCTCATCCTCCTGCTCTTCGAGTTCCTCCTTGGATTCCGCGGAGAGGTCCTTCTCCTCGAAGGAGAGGCCGTTCATCTCCATGTACTGGTCCCCGGGGACCTTGTTGCGGAGGCACTTCACCAGCTGTTTGGCGGAAAGCTCCTCGACCTCGTGGGCGCGGGGTGCACGGGCGACGTAGTCGATCTCGGCGGTCTGGAAGAGTTCCCTGAGGATCAGCTCCCCTCCCCTGTCTCCGTCGACGAAGGCGGTGGTAACCCTCTCCCTGGAGAGGTCCTGCACGGTCTTCGGGACGTTGGTTCCCTCTACGGCGATGGCGTTCTTTATTCCGGCTCTGAGAAGGTTGAGGACGTCGGACCTGCCCTCGACGATGATGATGGCCTCGGAATTCTTCACGTTGGGTCCGGCAGGGCAGCGCTCCTTGCCGTAGGTGGTGATCTCCTCCACCTGCACGCTCTGCCTGATGTTCTGGGCGAGGTCGGCGCTGGTTCCCTTGGACTGCTCGACGAGGGAGCTCAGGAGCTCCTTCGCGCGCTCGACGATCTTCTCCCTCTTGGTGATGCGGACGTCCTCGATTCCGAGGACCTTGATGGATGCCTTGCAGGGTCCGACACGGTCGATGGTCTCGAGGGCGGCGGCGAGTATGACAGTCTCCACCTGGTCGAGGCTGCTGGACATGTAGATGATCCCCTCGGACTTCCCTCCCTTGGAGACGACGTCCACCTCTATCCTTCCGATCCTTCCGGATTTCTGCAGGTCCCTCAGGTCGAGGTCGTCTCCGAGAAGTCCTTCCGTCTGGCCGAAGATCGCTCCGACGACGTCGGGCTTGTCGACGATCCCGTCGGCGTTGATCTTGGCCTTCACCATGTATTTTGTTGCGTTAGGGTCAATGCTGTTCAATGAAACCACTCCGGGTTCTTGTAACAAGAAAAATACGGTAACCCTGTTCTGCCGATACTTATCGGTGCAACGGTCCCAGTTTTGCCTACTTTCGGCTGTCCGGACCTTCGAATCTTCCCATCGTTTGAATTGCCCAGGTGTCCTTCATCGGGAGCTGCGGCGGTGATTGCACGGGAGCGTATCTCCGTGCGGATGATTGTGATATGTGAACAGGGAAACGGATTTCCCTTGGTGATTTAGGGTATCAATAATAATAGATATAAAAGGTTGGTAAGAAGTTTTACAGCATCCGTATGGTGGATGGATTATACCGCTATGATGCGGGCACCCGTCCCCTCCATGAGGTCCCGTGTTTCCCTGTCGCAGGTGAAGTAGATGACCTGTATGTCGCGGGAGAGCTTGGCGATCGCTTCGCATGCGCCGGCCTTCCTGCCGCTGTCGGAGGTGAGCAGGACGTCGTCCAGTATCACAGGCGGTCTTTCTGCGGAAAGGCTCAGGGAGACGGCCATCTTCAGGGAGAGTTTCACCTGGTCCTCGAGTCCGGTGGACCACTGTTTGGAGTTCTTCAGATCGCCGGTGACGAGGTCCCTCACCATGAGGTCGTCGGAGGAGGGGTCGGATGCCATGCCGTAGCGGCCGTCGGTCATGAGCGACAGGAAGCGGTCCGCGTTCATGACGACGTCCGGTCTGTTCTCCGAGTACATCTCCTTGGACGCCTCGTCCAGTATAAGCTGCTGCAGCATCAGGGACGCCCATTCCTTGGCGGCGGAATACACCCTGTTCTCGGCAAGGGACCGTTCAGTTATCGCATCCTCGACCGTGAGGTCGTCCTCGATGTTCTTCAGCGCCTGTGCGGTCCTCCCATACTCCTCGGACAGTTCGTTCAGTCTGTTCTTGGCGGAAGAATAGTCCTCCTCCGCCTTCTCCGGGTCCACATTCGCGGCCTGTTCGGAGGCGTTGGTCCCTTCCCTGAGGGCGGAAAGACGCGCTCTGACGTCCTTGAGGGAATCCATGTCCTTCATGGCCCTGTCGAACCCCTCCTCTCCTCCGAATCCAGAGTAGAAGAGGTCCAGCTCATCCTTCGCCCTGTCCCTCTTCGCCCTTTCTCCGTTACGGTCCCTGTCGGCCTTTTCCAGGGCATGGACCAGGTCCCGTACCGTGTTGAGCGATGTAACGCACGTGTCGAAGGATGTGCGTTCGATACCGACGTCCTCGGCCACCCTGTCCGCCAGACGTTCCAACCTCTCGAGTTCCTTCCGGACATCCGGTCCGGATGTATCCGTATTCCTCGGGGATCCGATCCTTCTTCTCAGAAAGGGCACGGCGGCGGCCACGGCCCCTGCGACGATGACGGCGATCCCCGCCATGGTGCCGTACACGGTCAAGACCGCTCCTGCCGCGATCAGGACGATCCCCGCCAGCGGAAGGAGTCCTCCCTTCCGTCCGGACGCATGGGGCTTTTCTTCGATACGGGTCTTCGGACGCACATTCAGTTCCCTGTACCTCTGTCTCTGCGAATTCAGGTATCCTATGTCGTCCATATGTCTGTATACGGCAGGTATGTCGCGGCCGTCCAGCAGTCTTTCGGCCGCTTCGTAATCCTTTTCCGCGGCCTTCGCATCCCTGTCGGATCTCTCGAACGCATCCTGGAGGAGGGCACCCCTCCTCCTGTCCTCCTCGCCGTATCTCCCCGCATAAGACAGGGTCCTCTCCTGTTCTTCGAGTCCGGCCATGGTCTCGCGGGTCTTCTCCCTCTCCTTCTCCAATCCCGCCCGGCTTCTGACTTTCTCACAGGCCTCCGTCTCCGCCCTGGCCTTCTCGATCTCCTCCGACAGCGTCCTCTCCCTCTCCACGAGGGAGTTGTAGTATGCATCCCCATCCTCCCGCATCTGCAGGCGGAGCACCTCTTCCTTGGCCTCGCTGTACTTTCTGATGAGCACGGACATCCTGGACTTCTCGCTCCGGCGTCCGTCGGGGACGTACGACGTCCTCTCCTCCTTCAGGTCCCTGTATACCTTGGGGAGGTCGTTTCCTCCGGGTATCGTCAGGAAACGGTTCCGGATGTCCCCCTTCTCGAGGTCGGCGGTGTTGCGGAGGTCGTCCGGCTGCATGGAGTAGATGGAGGTGTATTCCCTGCCGCTGATCCCGCATTCGGCGTCGACGCATCCGATGGACTTCTTCCCGTCCCTCTCTATCGTCCTTCTGCCGCCGTCGGACATCTCCACCTCCAGCTTCCCGCAGTCGGACCTCCTGGTCTCCGGATACCTCACGTTCGTCTTGGAGAACAGGGTGTTGGTGATGAACGAGCGCAGGGTGGATTTGCCAGCTTCGTTGGATCCGTATACGACGTTCAATCCCGGGTCGAGCGTATACTCCTTGTCGGAGAGGGATCCGAAGGACCCGATGCGTATGCGGAGGATCCTCACCGTCCTCCCTCCCATATCCTGTCGACGAGGGCGAGCGCGGCATCGTCCACCATCCTGCGCAGTTCCCCTCTTTCAGCATAGTACTGCAGGTACGGGCGCATGTCGGAGGCGGGGCCCTCCGGACAGAGGAGGTCGAGGAGCTCCGAGTCGGAAAGCTCCGAATACCTCTTGGCCGTCCTCAGCACCCCGAATACGAGCGTCTTGCCCTGTGCGGCGGCCTCCAGGTCGGCGTCCGGCCGGGTCTCGATCCCTCTGACGTCCGTACTGCACTTCGCCCTTTCCGCGATGGCGGCGGCGATACCCTCCGGATCGGACCTCACCACATGGTTGAGGGGACCCCTGCCTACGAATGTGAGACAGACCACCGATCCCTCGGGGCACTCGGGTATCACCGAGTCCACAAGTTGGGACACGTCCTTCTTCCATGTTATATCGGCCTTGACGGATTTCCACAGGACCTCCTGCGTCGGTACGAACTCCTTCTCCATCGAGTCTCCGGTCACGGATACAAGGTAACATCCCTTCTTCCCGGTCTCGTTGGGGGATCTGCCCTGTATGTTCCCCGGATACACTATGCAGGGGTCCGATTCCTTGAGGACCGCCCTCTTGTGTATATGTCCCAGGGCCCAGTACTGTATGTCCTTCCCTATCATGTCGGAGAGTCTGCACGGAGCATAATCGGCGTTATCCGAGTATCCGTCGACGGAACAGTGCACCATACCTATAGTGAACATCCCCGGGGTGCCGTGCATCCCGGCCGCCAGGTTCTCCGACGTATGCATCGTCGTGTAGCTGGAACCGATTATCTCCACCTCCCTGCCTCCGATGTTCATCACGATACGGTCGTCCGGTCCCTCCAGCATGCGTACGTTGTCCGGGTATGCTATGCTGCCGTCCCACGACGTCTTGAAATCGTGGTTCCCGCGCACTATGAAACAGGGTTTTCCGAATTCCCTCATCTTTTCGCAGAAGAACAGCCTGGTTCTCGGGGTCTGGTTGGTGTCGTCGTATACGTCTCCGGATATGACCATGAAGTCGGCCCTCTCCTTCGCCAGCTCCACTATCCTGGAGAATGATCTGAAGACGGAGTCGTATAGGCGTTTCCCGAGTCCGGGGTTCTCCTCGGTCACGGCGTAGAACCTGCTGCCCAGATGCAGGTCTGCACAATGTACGAATGAAAAATCGATTCCCATCGGGAATAATACGGGAGGATCGTTTTTATTTTTAACGAGTTCTCATAACTTTTGAAAGTTAAAGGCCCTCCGGGGACGGTTTTTGTCACCTATGTCTCCTGCATAATATCCAGCAGACCCCGGATGCGATGGACATCATACCCAGCGACGGCGTATCCGTCTCCGGTCTGCCTTCCATGTGAAAACATTATTGCGGCATGCAGGGGGCGGAATGTATGCTGGATAGTGCATCCAATTTAATATCACCGATGCGTTCATACATCAGACAGGAGGAGAGACCACGGATTGTATCAGGAAGAAGGTCGAGGAGGAGATAGGGAAAGGGGACATAGGCTGTAACAGGGGCTGTAACTACAACCCCTGCCACTTCGACGGCCAGGACTGCTCCTTCTGCTACTGTCCGTTCTATCCGTGCAGGGATCCGGCGATGGGATATGATGTCGTATCCCGCCATGGGAAACCCGTATGGTCCTGCGAGGACTGTCTCTTCTGCCACCGCCCGGAGGTGGTGGAGTTCACCTTCGATAAGATCAAGGAGCTGGGTCTCAAGGCCGGGGACCCGAGGTTCCTCTCGGAGGTCTTCCCCGAGGCGAAGAGGAGGTTCTGGCACAAGGGGAAGGCGCTCATGGTCCTCGGTGCGACTTCCGATGCCGGGAAATCCATAACGGTCGCCGCCCTCTGTCGTATATTCCACAGGATGGGATACCTCGTGGCCCCTTTCAAGAGCCAGAACATGAGTCTCAACTCGAGGGTCACATCCAAAGGCTGCGAGATCGCCATGGTCCAGGTCCTCCAGGCCCGTGCGGGAGGACTCCGCAATGCGGACGCCCATATGAACCCCATCCTCCTCAAGCCCAAGGGGAACACCGTGTCGCAGGTCATCGTCGAGGGCAAGCCGTTCGGCGACTACGATGTGCCAGATTACTATGGGAAGTTCGTCCCGGGTCCCGGGATAGAAGCGGTCCGTCGGAACATGGAGTTCCTGAAGGACAGGTACGACTACGTCATGATGGAAGGTGCGGGAAGTCCTGCGGAGATAAACATCTACGACATGGATATAGCGAACATGAGGGCGGCCGAGGTCGCAGATGCCGCATGCATACTCGTTGTCAACGTGGAATGGGGAGGGTCCTTCGCCTATGCCGTAGGCACGGTGGAACTTATGCCAGAGAAGGACAGGGGCCGTATCAAAGGCATAATCCTCAACAACGTCCGCGGGGACCTCGACAAGATCAGGCCGGGGGCGGAGAAGCTGGAGGAGATGTTGGGGATACCCGTCATCGGTATCATCCCCCACATGAGCCTCGACCTTCCTTCCGAGGATTCCGAGGCGTTCAGGGACAGGACGTCCAGAGGTACTGGCACATTGCACATAGCCGTGGTGAAGCTCCCGAGGATAGCCAATTTCACGGATATCGACCCTCTCTACACCGAGGACACCACGGTCGAGTTCGTGGATTCCGCCGACGGAATACGCTCGGCGGACGCCATCGTCATACCCGGGACCAAGAACACCATCGACGACCTCGAATGGCTCAAAGGGAACGGGATGTTCGAAGCGATCCGTGATATGAGGGGCAAGGTCCCCATCCTCGGCATATGCGGCGGCTATCAGATGATGGGCAGGGTGCTCCACGACCCCAAGGGGATCGAAGGGAAGACCGCCGGGGACACCGAGGGGCTCGGATTCTTCGACAACGAATCCTACTGGGAAGAATATAAGAAAAGGACCGTCCGCGACCGCTGTGTGATGATCGACGGCGGAGGAGAGGTGGAGGGATACGAGATCCACATGGGCATGACGGATGTGAAGGAGAAGCCTCTGTTCAGGATGACCGCCGTAGATCGCAGGGACGAGGTGGAGGGATCCGTCCGCGAGGATGAGATGCTGTACGGCACATACATCCACGGGGTGTTGGACAAGCCCGCCTTCAGGAAGAAGTTCATATCTATGATAAAGCACGACGGGAAGGCGGTCCCCGTCAGCGAGCTGGAGGATTACGACGAGGTGGTGGACAGGAATCTGGATATTCTCGCCGACGGTTTCGAGGAGGGTTTGGACATGGATGCGCTCAAGAGGATCGCGGGGGTGGAGGAATGAGGTCCGTACTGTTCCTCGGTACATCGTCCGGGGCCGGAAAGACCACGTTGGACGCCCTATACTGCCGTCATCTGGTCAGGAAGGGTCTCAAGGTCGCCCCCTTCAAGGCTTCCAACCTCTCCCTCAACTCCTATGTGACCGAGGATGGGAAGGAGATCGGAATGGGTCAGGCCTTCCAGGCATGGGCCTGCGGTATCGAGCCCACCGGCGATATGAACCCCGTTCTCATGAAGCCTTCCGGAAACGGCAGGATGCAGATCGTCCTGAGGGGGGAGCCTTTCATGGACACGGAACGCGGTTCTTACTTCCCCAGAGACGAGATAATGGAGAAGGCATGCGAATCATTCGACCGTCTGGCACATGACAACGACGTGGTGGTGTGCGAGGGTTCCGGATCCCCTGTTGAGCTCAATCTCATGGACACCGATATGGCCAACATCGGTATGATGAGGGCCCGCGGGATCCAATCCGTACTTATAGGGGACATAGAGCGCGGGGGTGTGTTCGCCGCAGTATACGGTACCTGGCTCCTTCTCCCGGAGGATCTGAGGCCTTTGCTGAAGGGATTCGTCATAAACCGTTTCCGCGGAGACGCATCCATCCTGGAATCAGGCATAAGGAAGGTGGAGGAGCTTACCGGAATGAAATGTCTGGGTATCGTCCCGTACGCCCTTCTGAAATTCCCCGAGGAGGATTCTTTGTCCGATTCGAAGGGAAGTTTGGGCGACGGGGACATACACGACGAGTTCGTGAAGAATCTGGACGAGCTCCTCGATTCGGCCGAGGAGGCAGGTCTGGATTTCGAGGCCATAGACAGGCTTTTATCCGCCTGATGCGACCTTCATCGCCTTGACGGTCTGACCGTCGGCAATGGGTGTGTCCATAGGGACGGGTTTTCCGTCGATCAGGAAAAGGTATGCGTCCGGGACGATGCCTGCCTTCTTGGCAGCGTCCATCACGGTGGTTCCTGCAGGGACCTCCGTGGTCTTTCCGGATACCGTTATCTTGCAGACCATGGAGGTCCGAGGACATGATCCGTATATCATCGTTTCTTATGTCCTCCCAGACTTACACATTACATGTAATGCGAGGTTTTATCTCCGTCGGACGGTCATATGAATGAATGTCGGCGGAAGGAGGTTTTTTCGGTGCACACGTGCCTCCTTCCCCGGCAGTCTTATTTTCGTGTCGGCATAGGCCGGGTCTGAGGATCACTCCTCGTCGATCGGGATCATGAATTCATCCATCTCTTTCCCGCAGTATGGGCATTTTCCGAACTCAATATACCCGCCGTCCGGATCCCATCCTTCGGATCTGGCCGCCGCCTCCGCAAGTTCCGGATCGACCGTGTACATGGAGAATGCACCGCTCATGCAGTCGTCGATGGCGATGTGTACCTTCATGGAGACGACATCATCTTTGAATCTTTGGCAACATACGGATTGGAAGAAGCAATCCCCTCTGACCTTTATCTCCCCCATGGGGTGGGAGTCCAGTATGGCCTTCTGTATGGAGCCCGCCTTCTCGGTAAGTCTGTCCATTAGTCTGTCCAAGCCGGTCTCCCCGTTGTAAATGGCGGCTTCACACTCGTTCAGAGCACACAGGAGGTCCTCTCCTTCGAGTTCATCTACCATGTCTATGGCTTTCTCGGGGTTCTCGAAATCCAGTTCCATGGACATATGACATGTATGTATCGTATAATAAGGACATGATGTTATTGGAGCGAAGGGGTCCGGGTTTCGTTTTTCTGCCTATTGCATGCATCGGGGGTCGATATATTTACAGACGACTACGTTTGTAAAACAGGTCCCGGACCATGATGTCGCAGATGACCCCAGTCTGAAGAATTCAGCGCAGTTCGCACATCCGCATTATGGTGTGGGTCGCACCCTTGGGCGACAGCTCGCTCTTCATGATGAGTACCGCAGGGCAGATGAACGAAGCGAACTCCGTAGCGGAATAATTGTGAAGAATCCTGGATATGTCGGGTCTTCCCTCCACCCTCGCCACCGTGATGTGGGGTTTGAACGGTTTCGTATCGAATGGGATCCCTTCGGCCTCCAGCCTGCTTCCGATGTCGGCGGACATTTTTTCGAGGGGGAGGGACGTTTCGACCCCGGCCCATATGATCCTGGGGGCTTTCTGGTTGGGGAAGGCACCCGTACCTTTCACCGAGATCCTTCCCTTGGATATCCCGGATACGGACTTAAGGACGCACTCCTCGACGACATCCACCTTCTCCTCGGGGATGTCCCCTATGAATTTCAGGGTGATGTGCATCTGCGCCGTGGGGGACGGCTTTATGCCGCGTATTCCTTTCAGATCCCTCATGAACGGGTCGAGCCCGGATGTGTTGGGAATCGGGATCGATACGAACGTCCTCACATCCAAGGTCTTATCCCTTCCTGTCGAGGGCGGCCAAGGCCCTCTTGGCCGCCTCGTTGCCGGCAGCGGCCGCTTTCCCATACCATATCCTGGCGGATTCCACGTCCTTGTTCATGCCGATACCGTCCTCGTAGTATCTTCCGACGATGTACATGGACTGGGGGTTGCCTTTCTCCGCATCCTTCCTGAACATGTCGAACGGACTTTCCTCCTTCTGTATGGCCTCGGCGGCGCCCATGGCATTGAGGATCTTCTTGGACAGGGTGTGGCCCTGTGCGGCCGCCTTCCTGTACCACTCCGTGGCCTTCCTATCGTCCTTCGGGACCCCGCGTCCGTTGTGGTATATGTCCCCCATGTAATACTGGCAGAAGAGATTCTCCTCCTTCGCACCCTTCTCGAACCATTTGCGGGCCTCCGCATAGTCTTCGCCGACCCCGTTGGCATGGTAATAGCATTCGCCGACGTACAGCTGGGATTTTATGTACCCTTTCTCGGCCAGCTCCATATGCAGTCTGAATGCCTTCTCGGAGTCCTTCTCCACCCCTCTGCCGTGGGCGTAGCAGTTGGCGACGATGTACATGGATTTCATGTACCCGTCCTCGGCCGCCATGCTGCAGAGACGGAATCCCTTCTCTTCGTCGCGTTTGACGCCGTTGCCGGATATGAGGTCGGATCCAGCCATGTGGCACCCTTGCGTACTGCCGTGGACGGCCGCACGCAGGTAGTATCTGAACGAGAGCGATGCGTCCTTGGAGGTACCGTTCCCCTCGGAGTAGTTGTCACCGGTGGTGAGCTCGGCGAACGGGTTTCCGAGGTCTGCGGCGGTCTTGAACCATTCGAAGGATTTCCTGGCGTCTTTTTTAACGAGCCTTCCCTTGGAATAGAGCTGCCCGAGCATGACCATGGCGTCCACGGAACCCCTCTCCGCGGCCGACATGAGCATCTTCAGCCCTTCTTCGGTGTTACGGTTCACACCTACGCCGCCCATGAGGCACCGGGCCATCCCGTAGTCTGCCTCGACACATCCGACCGTCTGTGCCACAAGATACCAGCTGTAGGCCATGTTGGCGTCCTTCTCCACGCCTACGCCGTCCATGTAGCATCTGCCTACCTCGTACTGTGCGACAGGTATCTTTCTGTCGGCGAGTTCCGAATATGTCTCGAAGGCGGCTTTCGGATCCCTTTTGGTCCCGACGCCGTGTTCGAGGCACCATGCGTATTTCAGTGACGCACGGAGGTTGCCTTTGGAGGAGATCTCCTTGAGCATGGCGGCCCCTGCGGCCTTGTCGCGTGCGGTACCGGCCCCTCTTATGATGCAGAGGGCCTTCTGACATGCACCGTCGAGGTTGCCCGCATCGGCGGACCTGCAGAACATCTCGTACGCCTTCCCGTCGTCCAGGTCGGTACCTATGGCGAGGTCGTAGCACATGCCGGCTATGTACATGCCGGCGGCCGAACCGGCCTCCGCCTTTCCCGAGGTGTACTCGAATATGTTCCTGTCGGACGGACCGTCGGAACGTACCAGCCTGTTCACCACGACCCCCTTGGCCGGGACGTATCCGTCGGTGGCAGCATATGTGGTCCAGAACATGGATTCCCTTTCGTTCTTCTCAACTGCGGCACCTACCGCGTAGTGCTGTCCGACCATGTATGCGGCTATAGGATGACCTGTCTCCGCGGCCTCCATGTAGAGCCGGAACGCCTCTTCCGTCTCCCCATTCTTCGCCAGTTCCTGTGCTTTTCTGAATACGGTCTCCGCGTCTGCTGTTGATTCGGTCGACATGGTATCGTCTCTGCTCAATACGGTTGTTCGGTGACAAAACGGTCGGGCGGGTCATTCCTTCGGGGAGTACACGCCTTTTATGGAAGCCTTCGCCAATATGTGTCCCTTGGACACCCTGTTCAGGTCTTCCACTGTGAACCCGTTCTTCAGGACGGGTTCGAAATCCAAGGCCAGGACCGTCAGGACGTATTCGTGGGGCCTGTCGGGAGGGGAGGGTCCGCCGTATGCGCTCGCCCCCTTCCTGTCGGTCCCGCGATCCATCCAGCTGTTCGCTCCCTGGACGATGTCGGGGTCCAGGCGGGACGCGTCCTCGTCCAGATAAGGTTTTTTGAGGCCGGCTACCAGCCAGTGGACCCACTTGAACCCGCAGGGCGGGACCGAGTCCGGATCGTCGAACACGATCGCGTACGATGCGGTGCCCGCAGGTGCTCCCGAGATCCTCAGGGGGAACGACAGCGCAGGCATGCCGCCCGCTCCGAATTCGGTCCCTTTCGCTCCGTACTTGTCTGCGATCTTGCCGTCCGTGAAGCCGGCGCTCTCGACTATCATGTTTCTCCGTATGTTCCTGCATAAATAAGAAGATGCCCCGTCCCCCATCGTATTTGGACGGACTGTCACCACGGAAGAGTGTGTATTCAGGGGGAATGTCCGTCTTCTACAGGGGCATACGGGTTCTGCCGGTCGAGTCTTCTGTTCCTCACGTACAGGCACATGTCTATGGCCACCAGGACGATGTCCAGGATGTAGAATGCGATGACATAGTTGATCTGGTCGTTGACGATCTTGTTGGCGATGCCGAAGAAATATCCTATCTCGACGATCACCTCGAAGACTATGCTCTTCCCTCTGGCCGTCCGGGATAGGTAGGAGCGTGCGATGTTGAAAGGCCATGAGGCCGCGAAGCACAGAAGCATCAGAACCTCGAAAATCGAAGAAATCATCCTGTCACTAGCATGCCGCCTATATCGGTGCCGGCTAAAAAACCTTGCCGGGGAGCAGTATCCGTCTCCAGAGGCCTGTATTGTTTAACGGGGGTTTTGTAATCTTTGAGACATATCGTTTTGTCCCTTGTCGGAATAGGGAGTTAACATCACCAAATAACGGGATTCGATTTTAATATCAGGAATTGATGCCCATGTCAAGCACAATACTGTGTGTCATAAAGAGGCGTTAAAAATGTACTCTATGGGACCTAAGGCCGGACCTCTCCTCTCCGACGAGGAGGCTATTGCGAAATACAACAACGAGAAGCAGTGGGGACTGCTCGTCAGCATCGATCTCGGCGAGTGCGACCACGACCTGATCTCCTCGAAAGAACACATCACCCAGTTCGCCATCGATCTCGCCAAGGAGATCAACATGAAGAGATACGGCGAGCCTTACGTCGTATTCTTCGGAGACGAGCCCAAGGTACAGGGATACTCCCTCTGCCAGCTCATCGAGACCTCTATGATCTCCGGCCACTTCGCCGAGGACACCGACAGGTGCTTCATCGACGTGTTCTCCTGCAGGGAGTTCCCTCCCGAGAAGACCGCCAAGTACGTTCAGAAGTACTTCGGAGCGAAGAAGATGGAGTACTCCGTCTCCTTCAGGGACATCTGATCAGACAGCGAACGATTCTTTAGAACACACACCGGCCCCCTTTCAAGAGGGGGCCGGTCATACACTGTACAAATTTATACATCTTTTAATTATCTCGGAGATATTCCCTTCCCATGGAATGGGGAATAGGCCGCAGATGAACGGCCTTGGCCGCGATGGTGCTGACCGTCCCGCTCATCCAGATATTCGTTTTCTCAGTCATACCCGATTCGTTCGTGGGCAGTTTCGACAAGATGGGTCTGTTCTACAAGAGCGGGTGGAGGTCCATCGGTTACTTCCTGGTCCTCATCGTCTTCTCCGTGACCGTACCTCCCGCACTGATGTACGCATCCCTCCGCGGTCCCTCCCGCAGACGTTCGGAACTAGGGACCACCGCGGCCCTTTCCATATCGGCTGCGGCGTTGGTCTTCGTTTCCATGTACGGTGCAGGGCTGATGGCCAAAAACGTCCTGTATTTCGGGGATGCCTGGGACAGTATAATCTGCGCAGGGGTGGTATTGATCGCGTTCGGTATGTATTACATGATACCCAACGACCGGAATCCGGAGTTCGCCGCCGTGAGGAAGGTGGACCATGCCAAAGGCATCTTCTATCAGAACATATCGAGCCTGACCATGACCTATGCGGGGCTGACCTTGCTTCTGTCGGTCTTCCTGCAGCCGCATTACCTGTGCCACATATTTGCGGTGACCGAGGCCTCGGCCTATTTCCTGTACCGTCACAGATTCCTCAGGGATCTGAGGTCCGGCAGGCGTAAGACGTTCGGCGAGTGTACGTGACCTGGATCAGTCCCAGGACCTGTTGTCGGTGACGTGCTTGGCCTTGCCCTCGAACCTTTCGAGGGTTCCGGGGAGGTTCATCTTGACGACGGCCTTGAGGTTGAGGATCTCCTTGAGTCTGGCCTGTACTTTGGCGGACATCTCGTTGATCGCATTCACATCGTCGGGCAGGCACTCGGGAAGCACCTCCACATCCACCACCATCTTATCCATGTAGTTCTCGTTGGTGAGGGTGATGTGGTAGAACGGGGACAGGAAGGGCATCTCCCCGATGACGCTCTCTATCTGGGACGGGAACACGTTGATCCCTCTGACGACTATCATGTCGTCGGCCCTTCCGGTGATCCTCCCGAGCCTCGGGTGGGTCCTTCCGCATCTGCATTTCTCCCATGTGAGGGTGGAGATGTCGCCGATTTTGTATCTGATGAGGGGGAACGCCTCCTTCTGCAGCATGGTGACGACGACCTCTCCCGATTCCCCGTCCGGAACAGGGTTGCCGTCCTTGTCCAGGATCTCGATGAGGGTGAGGTCCGCCCACACGTGCATCCCGCACTGGGCGTCGCACTCAAGGAACATGGGGCCGTAGAATTCGCTCGCTCCGTAGCATCCGTATGCCTTTATGCCGGTCCTGTCGTAGAGCTTCTTCCTCATGGATTCCGACCAGGGTTCGCCTCCGGCGAGGGCTTTGGTCACCTTCGTCTGTTTACGTATGTCTACGCCCTTCTGGTCGCATACGTCCGCTATGTGGAACATGTAGGACGGGGTACCGGCCAGGCAGGTGACGGGGAGGTCCTGCATGAGTTGGATCTGTCTGTCGGTGTTGCCTACGCCCGTAGGGATGACGGTGGCGCCGACCTTCTCTCCCGCATAATGCACTCCGAGACCGCCGGTGAACAGTCCGTATCCGTGCATGTTCTGGAAGACGTCCTTCTTCCCGACGCCGAAGGAGGTGAGTCCTCTGGCGAGGGACTCGGACCAGTTGTCGATGTCGGTCTGCGTGTAGCCGACCACGGTGGGACGGCCGGTGGTCCCGGAAGACACATGGATCCTGACCAGTTCGTCGTAGGGTCTGACGAAGAGACCGTCCGGGTAGTTTTCCCTGAGGTCGGATTTCCTCATACAGGGGATCTTCCTGAACTGTTCCATATCGGTGATGTCGTCCGGGGTGAGTCCTACCGACTGCATCCTTCCGCGGAAGAACTCGGACTTCTCGTACATGGTGCGGATTTCGTTCTGCAGGAGCCTGAACTGCATCTCTTTGAGCTCCTCGACAGGCATCGTCTCAAGTTCTTCGTTCCAGAAGGTCATGTTATCGCCGGTATGATATGTGCCAGCAAATGGCACGGTATGGTAACCGGATTATTGAATCTCTATATAGGTTCATCGACAGGGAGTCGGAGCGACGGTTCCAAGGGATCCCGATGTGCCAGACCTCTCGATTCTCCCTTCCATGCCCATTGTCGGTCATTCCGTCGGTTGGCGTGTATTCTCAAAAAGCCGTATCGCCGCAGACCGCATGTGCAAGAGATCAAAATGTTTCCCGGACGGTCTCCCGTCCGGGTGGTGTGGTTTCAGTGTCTCCTCATGTACACGAATCCGAGGACGGCCAGCAGGATGATCGCCACGGCCGCGACGGCCACGTAGACCGTCATGTCGCCGTCGTCGTCCCCTCCTCCGTTCTCCTGGGCGCCCTTGACCACATAGTAGGAGAAGTGGTCGGTGTCGAACACGAAGTGTCCGGATCCGTTGCAGTATCCTCCGACGAGATGGAGTTCTCCTTCGTCGTCTACATAGTACGCCTTAAGGGCGGAGACATCCTCCCCTTCCTTGGGTTCGTACTTCACCGATACAGTCACGGTTCCTCCGAGCTCGTGTATCTTCTCGTCGCCTGCGGAGGCTTCGAAGCGGAATACGAGTCCGTCGCCGACGGCTTCCTTCTGGGCATCCGTCAGTTCCTCCTTCTGTACCCCGTTCATGGAGATGGATATGGGGGAGGTTCCGTCGCTCACGGTGTTCAGGACGTCCTTGGATATCGTCAGTGTACCCTCGCCGAATGTCAGGTCGACGATGGCATCTGCGGAGGTGAGTCCGCTGACGGAATTCTGGTCGAGGACGACCTTGCCCATGCCGGCGGTGTCGATGGATACCCTCTTCTCGTCTGCGGATCCTTCCATCTGGGACAGTATGTCGGAGATGATGTCGCCGCTGACCGTGGCGGATCCGCCGTCCGTCTCGGCCGTCACGGTGGTCTCCACCTTGGTGGCGTTGCATCCGCCGCAGATGTATGTGGTGAGTCCGTCTTCGGAGGGTCCGTTCGTCGTCCATGTATGGGTCCCTTCCTCGAAGTGGTCGCATACGTCGCAGTTGTTCCTGTGGGTGTCCTTGTCGAAGTAGATCCACTCGGTGAGATGGTGGCCGTTGGCACCTACGATCTCGGTCTTCGTCGCTCCGCAGTATGCACAGGTGTAGGTGATGGTCCCGTTCTCGGTGCATGTCGGTTCAGAGGTGATATCGCCGCCGTCCCAGCTGTGGGCCTCGGTCTCCGAGGTCTGGCACTTGGAACAGACCCTTGTGTGTTCGTTGCCGTCCTTCTCGGTCCAGTCTCCGAAGGAGTGTCCGGTGGCACCTACGATCTCGGTCTTCGTTGCATCGCATTTGGTGCAGGTGTAGACGGTCACCCCTCTTTCGGTGCAGCTGAGTTCGGAGATGATCTTGCCCTCGCCCCATTCGTGGTCTTCCCTCTCTACCTTCTGGCAGTTGGAGCAGGTCCTCTCGTGATGGTCCCCTACCTCGGTCCAGTTCCCGAAGGAGTGTCCCTTGGCCTCTATCGTCTCGGTCTTCGTCGCATCGCATGTTTTACATCCGTATGTTATGATGCCGCGCTGTCATCGCCTTTCCGGCGAGAGAGACCCTCGCCCCATCGCAGAGAGACGTTGCTCTGTCGCCATCATCAACCGCCCGAAGGGCGGCTTTCCCTATCTATTCTGCATCTACCATATCTGTTGTAGGCAGATTTCTTAACACTTGTCATTATATAAGTTTCAACCCTATATGTTCAAGAACCTGTGTACTGCTCCAATTTAACAGAATAAAACCAAATATCCATCTGTTTATGTAGGCATATGGAGCAGTTTGGCTTTTTCAAAGATCGTCCTCCGGTATTGCTTATCGGGTCTGGTATTTCAAAAAGATATTTGGAAAACTATCCTTCTTGGGAGGAGCTGCTTGAAGAGACTGCAGAGCGCATGGGGATAACCGAACGTAAGTTGAAACCCTACAAGAGTTCGGCGAAAGAGGATAACGACTACGGTTATTTCCCGAAACTTGCAACCGAATTGGATCACTTTCTGGTGAGGTCTCTAAAAGAGGAAATTATTGTCCCGGAGACGTTATTCGATGATGAAGAACTGATCCAATATGATCATGATGTTAATCCGTTCAAGATACTCATTTCTTCAAAATTTAGGACATATCGCCTTAAAGAAGACAAAGATCTTTTGTCCGAGTTGGATTCATTCAGAAAACTCATCAATACCATTCCTTCCGTGATAACAACAAACTATGACAGTTTCCTCGAAGAGAAGGTATTCAATGGATACAAGGTGTATTCGAGAATATCTGACTATTACTTTTCAGATTCCGAGGGTATCGGAGAGGTATTCAAAATCCATGGGACAGCATCGGAACCTGATGGAATTGTGATAACAGAGAAGGATTATTCCAACTACATCAAGAATTCCAAAATCGTAACTGCCAAGATATTATCTCTACTTTGTGATTATCCTCTGCTCATTCTTGGATACTCACTTGAAGATGACGACGTCAAACAGATAATAACCGATTTGATGGGTTCTCTGAATCAGGAAAAGCTCAAACAGGTTGAACAGAACATTGTATTCATAAAGCACTCCGAGGGAAAGATGGATTTCAAAGAGTCGATTAATTCCTTCGAGTTGGGAGAGAAAAGATTCTCACTGCATACTGTTGAAACTGATAACTTCAAACAAATATTCGATGACATATCTATGATAGTGCCATCGACGACCTCATCACAGGTCAGGCGTTTTAGACAATTGGTCAAGAATCTTGTCATAACATCCGATCCTAATCAGCAACAGTTGCTTTACATCGGTGCGGTGGATTTAGATGACAAGGATTTGAAGGATGTTGTGTTAATCGTTGCAGATAATACGCAGATGACCAGGGTCCTATCTGAATTCACCAGTTGTGATGCTTTGGTAAGAGACGTCTTGTTCAATAACATAAGTATGAATTCCAATACGGTGCTTACTGCATTTGAGAACAAAAAGTTGTTCAAAAATACCGAATATGTTCCAATCTACCCCTATTATTCAAAATCTGCAATCAAGACAATGAGTCCACGTTTGAAAGAATACTTTCAGTCGAAGGAGACCCAATATCCTTTGGAACGTATTCGTAAGGAAGGGTCTCAGTCGGGCATCACAGATTTATCTCAATTGGGTCAAGTCAAGACTTATCGTATCCCATTACTAATCGTATATCTGTTTGATAAGCAGATGATCACATCCGATCAGGCTTTAAATGAACTGAAGTGCAGATACAATCAACTATGTGCAGACGTAAACGCAAAAAGCAACATGAAGATGGCAGTATGTTACATTATGTCCAAGTTATATCCTGTGACATTTGATTAAAACAGTGCAGTGGTTTTGCAACATCCCGTTAGACGTTATGTTGCAAAACATGCACATACAATTGATAGATGCATCATTGAACTTTAATACTTGCTTTTCTACAAGTAATTTTGTATATCATGTGTCTTGAAACTAACGTTCATCAAATACAATAGTATGGAAGACGTGTGAGCCCATACCTGATAACGTTGTTTGGATGTTCATTCAGAGTTGTCCTATTTGGAAAATTAAAGATTTTGGTGTGAAAATGGTTGGTTTCAGCCTCTTGGACATATAGGGTTGAAAGGTGACTTACAAGAAAATTAGTAAGAACCCCGAATGGACGGTTAATCCGGCGACTTACAAGCCGCACAATCTGTATGTTGAAGCTGTTAACAACGTCCATTATATGATGTGTCAACATCCAAAGTATATGGTTTGGAAAAAACAGAGAGAACTGGAAAATGATTATGACGAATAAAGGCTGTAAGTATTCCAAAGTTAAGGATGATGATCAGTTCAATTCCGATGATGATACATATCGGCCTTCGAAGGATGAGAAGGATCGTTGAGTATTCTTGTTTTCCATCCATTCATCTTTCCTCTTCTTTCCTTTGCATAGATTGATTCGGGGCCTTTCGGCCCCTAAATCGTTTCAGGCTTCGAGGCCGTGTTTGTACAACCGCTCCGAGATCCCGTCGAATCCGGGATAAAGCTTCATTCTATCATCGATGGTTCTCTTCTTGTCCATCGGACTCAGGGAGGAATCCGCTAGGATCGACAGGATCAAAGCCCATGCGGGCGTGGAAGAGAACAATCCCGACAGGTGTTCGGAGCTCATGCTCATGGCCGCCGCATCCTACGACATGGACCGTTACTTCTGCGGGGATGTTGAGAAGTGGGTGCAGTGCGTATCGGACCGTCTCCGTGCATACGCGAAGCAGTACGTCGAACAACACAACTCCATGAACGGCTTCTCGGGAGACGAACCGCTGCCTCCGAACGTCATATTCGAAGGAGTGGTGAAGTTCTGAGATCGAGGCCTCCGGGCCTCATTTCATCGGTTTTGAATGAACAGTAAGCGACAATTCAAAATAACATTAGTGTGTTATATAGGACGGAGGGAGTGAAATGGCTACAGAATCATTCTACGAGACCATGGTCATCGATACACCCGAGGCGGGTGCTAACCTAGCCAAGGCTATCGAGCACTATGAGAAGTATGGTCCATACATCCCCAAGAATGTTCAGGGTGTCACAAGGGACCCTGAAATCATGGATAGGATCATGGGCGTGTCTCCTTAAATTTCGAGATCTTTACGCTATCCGACCTGTTATCTCGCTATGGCGAGGAAGCCGTGGCTAAGAAGCTCGAAACTTTCGTTCCGGCATTCAAGTCCGCGAACGATCCCTTCCTTACGAAGATGTCCATAGTCATGGAGAAGAAGTCCGAATGCAGAACCTACATCGCATTCGATCGTGAGACATCGAAAATTATGGGATTCTTCTCGATATGCTTCAGATGCCTTGAGGTGTCTGATGACTGTGGATTATCCAAGACCATGCTAAAGAAGCTCAACAGGTCCGAGGATGATATCGCTCAGGCGTATCTGTTAGGTCAGCTCTCCAGGGCCGAAGGTTACCCGGGATTCGGGAAGACCCTCATCAATGAAGCCATCAGTAAGATCAGAGAAGCCCAGGAGATCGTCGGATGCAGAGTCGTCCGCATCGATTGTACCGACGAGCTCATCGGATACTATCAGGAATATGGATTCTACTACGTCAGGAAGAATCTGCACAAGAACCTCAATCAGATGATCATGCTTCTCTGATCATTCCGGAGGCTTCACGCCCCCATATACGCGATCAGTTCCCATATGTCCTTGAAGTTCTTCGATTCGAGGGCCTGCCAGATCTCTTCCTGGAACGGACTGTCTGTTATCGATTTCAGGAAGTCCCCGTATTCCGGGAAGAACCTCCCCAGGTTGTACATTGTTTCCCCTATCTGATCTCTGTTCATTTCTTATCACTCCTGGGCCGGAAGCCCGAAGTGAATGTCCGAAGCAGAGCGGTACGTGGTTTTGCATGGAATGGAAAAGCCGATACGTCTATGCGAGTAGCGCAGGGCTGCAGGCGAGGGAGTGGGGACCCCTCGAACTCATTCTTCGTCCGATTCGTTCTCAGCGGTTTCGACGGGACGGACGTTTGCCATGACCTGATTGATGGTCTCTATGCATTCGGCGATCTTGGCCCCGTCTTCGGTCAGGATGAGATGTTCGGTGTTCCATCTCCCGGTGGGATCCTTCTCTGTGGTGATCAGGCCCATGTCGATGAGCAGGGTCAGAACACCGTACTTCGTCTTCTCTCCGCCCCGATCCATGCGGTCGATCTCTGTCTCGCGCACAATCCGATGCTCAAACCCAAGTTCAAGGGGACGAGGAGGAAGGAAAGCATGTCTGACGCTCTGTACAATCTGATCCTCGAAAGGTCGCGCAACATCGACCCCGGGGATTTCCATCGCGTGAGGGCTTACGCCCTCGTCATGATGGCGATCACCACCGGCACCAGGAACAAAGAGATCCGTCTAGCAAATGTCGAAGATGTCGACACCACGATGTGGACCTTCGACATAATCCACGTCAAGGGAGAAGGGACGTACGGCCTGCCGAGGACCGTTCCTCTGCATCCGGATGTCCGCGAAATCCTTTCTCTGTACCTCATCCTACGCAAAAAATGGTTGGTGGACAATAACCTGAACTCACACGCGCTTTTTCCGTCGAAAAACGGCGCGGACAGGTATCTTTCCGGCAACGCGATTCGCAGGATAAAAGCTGTTGTGGAAGACGATCTCGATGTGAAATTCGATCTCCGCATGTGCTGCAGGACGTTCGGACAGAGATATCTGGACAGTGACGTCGACATCGAATCGGTGTCGGTATTGATGGGACATGCGAGCACCAAGACCACGGAGGGATTCTACAGCAGAAAGAGGCTCAACAAGGCCATAGACAACGCAAGGAACTCATGGTTGTCCAGTGGTGGACAGTGACACTGTTCATTTTTCGATGATCTGGGTAGTGGTTAGTGGTGGACAAGGCGCGATTCGAACGCGCGGCCTCTGCCTTGCGAAGGCAGCGATCTACCGGGCTGATCTACTTGCCCATTGAAAATCCCGGCATTTCCCGGCTATTGGACCAAAGAATATAAATCTACTGCTCGTAAAGGTCGCGATCGCAATGACCGAGGCCTACGACATCGGACTGGACATCGAAAAAACAGCATTTGGATCGGTCTCCGACCAGGCGTACGGCCGGATCCCGGAGCATTACTGCCCGTCCGAAGACGACGGGTCATGCGGCGAATTCGCAGACGCCGTCGGGACGACCGTAGGCGGAAGGGATGTCCTTGCCGATGTCTGCGGAAAGTACCAGATGGGCGTTCCCTGCATATCTCACACACCGGGGGCGGCGAGATGAGCAGGATCTATTTGGCTGGGCCGCTGTTCTGCGTCGCCGAACTGGAATACAACATGTCTCTGAAGGAATATATGGCGGAGAACGGGGAGGAGTTGGTCCTTCCCCAGGAATGCGGTGCCGACATAGATCCCAGGATGATGGGATCTCCGGACTACGCTTTTTCCAAGGCCAAGGAAGTATTCGGAAAGGATCTGGGTCTTCTGGATTCATGCGATGCCCTGGTCATGAACCTCGACGGCAGGGTCCCGGACGAGGGGGCCTGTGTGGAACTGGGTTACGCCTTCGCCAGGGGTAAGCCTTGTTTCGGTATCAAGACCGACGTCCGTGCTGCAGAGTACGGCATAGACAACATGATGGTCGTCGGTGCATTGGACGGAAAAATAGCCCGTTCCCGGGAGGAGCTCGTCTCCATGCTCCGGGATGCGGGCCTGTAAGCGGTTTTCACTTCCTTACCACATGGACGTGGACACCTTCGCTGTGGTCCACCACCACGGCGGTGCCGGCGGGGATGTCCTCGTCGGCCTCGGCACTCCATGTATCGGACCCGATCTTGACCTTGCCCTTTATGTTCCCGGGGCTGATGCCGACGACCACCGTCCCCTCCTTCCCGATCAGGGAATCGGAGACGGTGGTGGAGGGGACCTCGGGCGATCCCAGCCTCTTATAGAGGAACACCGTGGCGGCCGTCACCGGTACCGCGGAGATTATGGCCACCGCAGGGGTCCACATGGTGTAGAAGTTATCGGGGGCGGCGTAGCCGTAGGCCCCGACGATCACCAGGATGGCCCCCGGGATGAGCAGGTACCCTCCCGGGAAGAACGCTTCCACGGTCAGGACGACGAGCCCGAGTATCATAACCACGATGGCAACCGTAGCGACTTCCATGCTCATGCCTTCTGGTTGGTGTTGGCGTCGGCAAGGGCGTTGGATTCGTCCAAGTCCGCCTGTACCGTCTTCTTGAAGGATTCCGTCTCCTTCTGGACCTCTTCTATGGAGGGGATGGGTCCGAGGATCTCGTCGGGATCTCCGACGGCCTCCCTCACGGCCTCTGTGTCGGATACGGCCCTGTCGGGCACGTTCTTGGTGGAGCCCACGTAGTCCGATATCCCGTCCACGAGCCTGGTGAACTCCATGGGGAAGAATATCTTGGAGGATTGTCCCTGACCTACCGATTTGAGGGTGTCCATCGAAAGGACGGAAAGGGCCTTGGAGTCCATGGCGGCCGCTCCCACCGACATGATGCGGAGCTTTTGCGCCTCTCCCTGCGCCTCCAGTATGGTGGCGGTCCTGGTACCTTCGGCCTCCAGTATCATGGATTGTCTGGTACCTTCGGCCTCGAGGATCTTGGATTTCTTCTTACCCTCGGCCTCCAGGATGGCGGCCCTCTTCAGACCGTCCGCCTCCAGGATGGCCGCACGTCTCTTCCTCTCCGCGGAGGTCTGCTCCTCCATGGAGTCCTTGACCTTCGAGGCGGGGTCCACCTCCTTGATCTCCACGTTCTCGACCCTGACGCCCCATTTGTCCGTGGCCTCGTCGAGGGTGTCCCTGAGCTGTACGTTTATGTTCTCCCTGTTGGAGAGGATCTCGTCGAGCTCCATCTGTCCGATGACGGAACGGAGGGTGGTCTGGGCCAGATTCACGGTGGCGATATGGTAGTCCGTCACTTCGAAGAACGCCTTCTTGGGGTCTATGACCTTGATGTAGATGATGGCATCCACCGATACGGGGGAGTTGTCCTTTGTGATGACCTCCTGTTTGGGGACGTCCATCACCTCTGTACGGAGCTCCAGTTTCACGACCTGGTTTATAAGCGGGCAGACGAAGTTGAGTCCCGGGTTGAGGACGCGGATGAATTTCCCGAGCCTCATGTAGATGGCCTGTTCGTAAGGCTGTACGATCTTCACTCCGCTGAACACGCAGATGACGACCGCAAAGACGATGACGACCGCCAATACGACCAAAATTTCTGAATCCATAGGTGTATACCTGATGACATATACCTCTTTAGGTATTTAGAAGTGGGCCGTTTTATATCATATTCATATGACACTTATTTAAAATCCGCAAACATTGGGCGGAGCATTGGCCCGACAGAGGCCGGAGATGTCATTCATGAAGCAGCTTGTCCTGGTGAGGCACGGAGAGAGCGAGTGGAACAAGAAGAACCTTTTCACAGGGTGGACCGATGTGGACCTTTCCGAGAAGGGGTGGGAGGAGGCCAGGTCCGCCGGGGCCATGATGAGGGACGAGGGATTCGTCTTCGACAGGTGCTATACCTCCTACTTAAGGAGGGCCATACACACCGCCCACGCGGCCCTGGGCGAGATGGATCTGGAATGGATCGAGGAGGTCAAGGACTGGAGGCTCAACGAGAGGCACTACGGCGCCCTCCAGGGTCTCAACAAGTCCGAGACCGCGGAGAAGTACGGGGAGGAGCAGGTCCTCCTCTGGAGGCGTTCCTACGACGTCCGTCCTCCGGCGTTGTCCGAGGAGGACCCCCGCAATCCGGGGAAGGAGGCGAGGTACGAGGGCGCACCTGCCGAGGGACGTCCCCTGACCGAGAGCCTCAAGGACACGGTCGCCCGCGTGGTCCCCTATTACGAGGGGACGATAAGGAAGGATGTGGAGGCTGGCAGGAAGGTGGTCGTGTTCGCCCACGGCAACTCCATACGTGCGCTCGTGAAGTATCTGGACGGGATGTCCGACGAGGAGATCACGAAGGTGAACATTCCCACCGGTGTGCCTCTGGTATACACCTTCGACGACTCGATGTCCGTGGTATCCAAAAGGTATCTCGGGGATGCGGATGCGGTGGCGGCCAAACAGAAGGCCGTCAGCGAGCAGGGCAAGAAAAAACAATGAATCCTGCCGAAAAGTTACAATAAAGCGTGAGCGGGACCGCATAATGATTTAAGAACAGTCCTTCATGGAAACACAAAATCGTAAGGTGTGAACAATGAGCGAGTGCAAAGTTACCGTGGATCCCGGTGTATGCAAACTCGGGACAGTCATCGTCGCCAAACCCTCCGAGGACATGATGAGCGTCGTCTTCGAGGTGGAGACCTCCTGCCCCAACATCAGGAAGATGGCCGATAAGGTCGGCGCCGTCAATGCGTATGAGGCGATGGGTATGAAGATGTGCGAGAACCCCGTGTATGTGGCCGCCAACGAGTGCTGCCCCCATGCGGCGTGTCCCGTCCCCTGCGCCTTCATCAAAGCCATGGAGGTCGCGGCCGACCTCGGACTCAAGAAGGACGTCTCATTCAAGATCGAGTGATCCAAAACATCTTCGCCGTCCCTCGAGGGACGGCTTTTTCTTTCACATCCCGTCGTAATGTGCCAGTGCATTCAGGTTGTCATCGGGGGTCATGGGCGGTACGCCGCATCCCGGGGCTATTATGCCGAATCCGCAGTCGGCACAGGCACGGGCTTCTGTAACAACGTCCGCAGGGGTCCCGGAGAGGAGGGTACCTACCGGGTCCACGCATCCGATGAGCACGGCCCTTCCGCCGACACGTTCCACCGCATGTCCCACTCCGGCTCTTTTTTCGATGGAGAGTGCGTCCGCACCTGTCGAGACCATGCCGTCGAGGATCTCATATGCCTCTCCGCAGATGTGCAGGGACTTTTTGCATCCGATCCCGGAGAATATGGATCTCAGACGTCCTCCTGCGAACCTCTCGAAGTCATGAGGAGGGGTGAGGTCGGGGGAGGCGGAGCCCTCGGTGACCTGGATGTCGTTGGCACCGCAATGTGCCAGTGTTTCCGCATACGTCTTTATCATGGGGGTCACGGCATCCAGCCATCCATCCACGCGTTCGGGACAGAGGACCATCCCCATCAGGAGGTTCTCCGCACCAAGGACGTGGGTCAGGGTGGTGAGCGGCCCCGTTATCCCCGCCACCACGACAAGGTCGTCGCCGTGTTTCTCCGCCAGCGAATGTACCGATCCGGAAACGACCGTACATCTCCCTCCGGAAACGAACTCCGCAGGGGACATCAGATCCTCCGGTACGTCCGAGAACCCTTCTTCCATACGGTACGGGGAGGAGATTACGGAGGGTTGGCTGCCGATGCTGCCGCGGTCCACGGCACATCCGAGACGTTCCGCCTCGATCGAGACACAGAAAGGTACGCGGACCGTTGAGAAACCGAAAGACCTGGAACATTCCAATGCCAGTTCGCACATCATGTCTGGGTCATAGTTAGCTTCCGGCCAACGGCTTCCGCAGCGTTCCATCTGGGACACGGTCGCGGTCTGTGTGAAGACGGCGGCCGGAGGGATGTCTTTCCTGTCGCCGTTCAAGGCATCCAGCACAGCGTCTTTCCTGTTCATGGGATGTCATCGGGGGAGGTCGATAATACGATTTCTGCAGTTATCACATCTATATTTCGTGGATGCACGGGTCTGGATGAACGCCATGCCATTGCATGCAGAGTCAAGTTTAATTCCAAATGATCGAAGTGGATTTGGAATGCCGTTAGGCGGGGAGTCCGGTGCACCGAGACTAGCCCCCTCAGCGTGCACCGGAACCATCCCGGCAGGAGGTGGGACGATCTTTGCGATCACCATCGAACGCCGGAAACACGGTTTCCAGATCACGATCAAGACCAACCAGGGTCAAGATCGTGATCCATCTCCCGTAAGGGAGACGTAAACCTTGACCCCTCGAGGGTCCGGTCCCACAGGGATCCGTTACCCATTTCACCTCGGGGAACCAGAGTGGTCCGGAGATATAAATAAGCATCCCGGTGTCAGATATTACGACATTTGGCACATATGATGTGATGTTCTGTATTGGAAATTCATACGGCGTCCCGGATGTCTGCATGTTCGGCCTATATGGTCCTCTCAGTTGGCGTCCTTACACCAAGGCCTGATGCGCCAGCATTTGTTATATCCTAATGCGATGATACTTTCTCTATGTCGATAGAGATACGTCACGACAGGTGTGCGGCGCGCATATCCGCATTGGATGGTGAAAGGGAGGTCGGGTATGTCACGTACTCTATATCGGAAGGTACAATGGACATCGAGCATACTGTCGTGCTTCCTGAGATGAGAGGGCAGGGTATTGCCGCCCGTCTTGTGGACAGAGCGCTCGATTTCGCACGTGACGAAGGTCTGAAGGCCGTAGCCTCGTGCTCATATGCGGCCAACGTCATCGCTAAAAGGTGATCGCCACATCTCCTTCTTCTCCCCCACCAGATGGACCAGGTGGCCGTAGCCTTCGGTCTCCATATCCTCCACCGGTATGAAACGGAGGGAGGCGCTGTTCATGCAGTATCTTGCGCGGGTGGGGGACCAGCTGTCCCCGTAGAACACATGACCCAGATGTGTATTTCCGACACGGCTGCGGACCTCTATGCGCGTGATAGGCAGGCTGCGGTCCTCCAGATACACCATGGCGTTGGGATCCAGGGGACGGCTGAACGCCGGCCATCCGCAGTGGCTGTTGTATTTGTCCTGTGAGAGGAACAGGGGTTCCCCCGTCACCTTGTCGACGAATATCCCTCTTCCGAACTCGGAGTCGTATTCGTTGTCGAAAGGCGGTTCGGTCCCCCCGTTCTGGGTTATATATATCTCCGATCCTGACAGCGATTCGCTTATCTCCTCGTCGCTGGGTCTTTTGTATGCCGACGGGTCGAACACCCTGTCGGAGACCTGTTTTATCAGATAAGGGTCCACGTGACAGTATCCGTGCTCGTTCTTCTCAAGATACCTCTGGTGGTATTCCTCTGCGCGCCGGAACACCTTCAGTTCCTCCAACACCACGCAGAATGGTCTGTATCTCATGGCCTCTACGGCGGATATCCTTCTGACGGTGTCCTCCGTCTCCGGATCCCTCCAGAATATGCACGCCTGATACTGCGGTCCGCGGTCGTTCCCCTGTCCGTTCTCCATGGAGGGGTCTATCGAGGAATAGAACGCATAGACCAGGTAGTCGGTGCTGACCTCCGCCGGGTCGTATAGGACATGTACGGTCTCGCGGTATCCGGTGGTGCGGCGGCATACTTCTTCGTAGCTCGGGTCCAGGGAGGGATCCCCGTTGGCATATCCGACCTCGGTGGAGACGACGCCCGGGATGGCGGACATGAGTCTCTCCGTGCCCCAGAAGCAACCTCCCGCGAACCATATCTCCTTCATGGATGGTCGTTTCCCGATATGCGGATAAAAGGATTCGGTGCATGCGGAACACGGCCGGTACCTGATGACACAGTTCCTGTGTACAGAATACCAAGATATCCTCCGGCAGGGAATCCACATATTCCGACTCGGAGGAATAGAAACGAGGGCCGTAGACCAATATGGCCATGTGCCCTTCTCCGGAGGACACGGCGCTGCGTATGTCGGGGAGGAAACCGTCACCCACCTTGTATACGGGGATATCGGGAAGTCTCTCAGATATCATCTCCGCAACAGTATCGAGGAGCTCCTCCTTCGGCGTGCGCCTCTCCCCGAGCAGCATCTTCCCCCGGCCCTCCTCCGACAGTAGTTCGTCCACATTGGCGGACGCACGTCCGCGGATGCAGGCCACTTCCTCCCCCATATGTCCAAGTATATCCGTCCAGACATAAAGGGACACGCATGCCGCAGTAACCTGGTGTTTAACTATTGTTATATAAAGCAAGGGTTTTTAGGTGTCCCCTAATATCCAAGTTCCAATGTCACTTCTCGAGATTAAAGACCTGCACGTCGAGGCCGGCGGCAGAGAGATTCTCAAGGGCGTCACCATGAATATTGAGGAGGGCGAGATTTGCGTCCTCTTCGGCCCCAACGGATCCGGAAAGTCCACCCTCCTATCCACCATCATGGGGTATGGACAGACCACCGTCACCTCCGGTAAAATCATCTTCAAAGGCGAGGACATCACCGGCATGTCCGTGGACCAGCGCGCTAAACTGGGCATAGGAATGATGATGCAGAGGCCTCCGAACGTGATAGGGGTCAAGCTGGGAGAACTCGTGAAGGTCACCGCGGCCAACGGGAAGGGCACGACGGGACGCGAGAACGAGTTCAATATGCAGGATTTCATGGAGAGGGACGTGAACGTCGGCTTCTCCGGCGGCGAGATCAAGAGGTCGGAGCTCCTGCAGCTCTCCGCACAGTCCCCGGACTTCGTCATGCTCGACGAGCCCGAGTCCGGTGTGGACCTGGAGAACATAGGCCTCATCGGGAAGAAGGTCCATGAGCTCATCTACGGCTCCGAGGACGGTAAGACCAGGGAGAAGAACGTCTCCGCCTTCGTGATCACGCACACGGGACAGATCATGGATTACATAGGGGCGGACAAGGCCTTCGTCCTCATCCACGGGAAGATCGCCAGGGAGGGCGACCCTATGGCCATCCTCGAGGATATCAAGCAAAACGGATACGGGGTTGATGACGAATGAGCAGGATCAACGAGGAAGAGGTCAGGAAGGCTCTCGGTAAAAAGGCCGCCTACGGCGACGATATCGACATGGAGAAGTACGACGAGGGCGAGAAGGACGTCGAGCAGATCGAGAGCCTCGAGGACACCCCCGACGACCTCCAGAAGAAGATGATCAATGTCGGCGTCGACACCGACGACTCCGAGAAGGACGGAACGATCCTCTTCATCAACAATGCCATGAGCCACTGCTCCAACAAGGCCCAGGACGGACTCATCATAATGAGTACCCAGAAGGCCATGGAGACCTACAGCTGGGTCAAGGACTATTATTGGAACGCCATGGATCCCGCCAAGGATAAGTACACGGCCAAGACCTACGAGGAGAAGTCCGACGGGTATTTCATCTACGTTAAGCCGGGACACCATCTGAAATTCCCTGTCCAGACCTGTATGATGCTCGGACAGGACAAATCCGTCCAGAACCTCCACAACATCATAGTGGTCGACGACGACGCCTCCTGCGACATGATAACCGGATGCACCACGGTACACAGCGCCAACGATGCTCTGCACGTCGGTGTTTCCGAGATGTATATCGGGGAGAACTCGTCCCTTTCGTTTACCATGATCCACAGCTGGAACAACGAGACCGCCGTCAGGCCGAGGACCAACGTCGTGATGAAGAAGAATGCGAGGTACGTGAACAACTACGTGGTCCTCGACCCCGTCGGCACCATCCAGTCGTTCCCGAACGCATATCTCAACGGGGAGGGGGCATCTTGCAGTTTCAACACCATGTGCATCGCCCACGAGAACTCGAACATCGACACCGGGGGGTGTGCGATCCTCAACGCCCCCAACACCGGTGCGGAGGTCCTCAGCAGGAACATATCCTACGGGGGCAGGATGATCGCCAGGGGACGCCTCATAGGTAATGCTCCTGGGGTCAAGGCACATCTCGAGTGCAAGAGCATAATCCTCAAGGACGGAGGTATGACCCAGGCCATCCCCGAACTGGAGGCCAGTTGCGCCGATGTCGAGATGACCCACGAGGCCGCCGTCGGGAAGATCGCCCAGGAGCAGATCGAATACCTCATGTCCAGAGGGCTGACGGAGGACGAGGCCGTCTCCATGATCGTCAGGGGATTCCTGGTCGGAGGCATAAAGGGTCTTCCCACCAACCTCCAGAAGGAGATCGACGCGGCCATCGAGAAGGCCAGCGAAGGCGATTGAAATCTCTTAAAGGAGGGACCTCCCTCCTTTCTTCCTATACATTGTCTTTGTAATCGATGTCCCCTTCCTCTTGGACGGGACCTTCTTTCTTTAAGTATCCGAGCCCATCTGCATATATGGACTACGTCACCCTAAGCAACGGGGACCCCATGCCCATGGTCGGGTTCGGGGTGTTCCAGATAACCGATGCCAAACAATGCGAGAAGGCGGTCTTGGACGCCCTCGATGCAGGATACAGGCATATCGATACCGCTCAGGCTTATGGAAACGAGGAGGCCGTCGGGAACGCCATAGCGGCCAGCGGCATAGACAAGGAGGAAGTTTTCGTCACGACTAAGGTCTGGGTATCAAACGCGGGTTACGAGAACGCCCTCAGGTCCATAGAGGGGAGCAGGAAGAAGCTCAAGAAGCCGTACATCGACATGGTCCTGATCCACCAGCCGTTCGGTGACTACTACGGGACCTATCGTGCGATGGAGGAACTGTATAGGATGGGGAGGGTGAAGGCCACAGGTGTTTCCAACTTCTCTCCCGACAGGCTCGTGGACCTCGCCATCAATGCGGACATACCCCCAATGGTTGACCAGGTGGAGACACACGTCTTCAACCAGCAGACGGAGGCCAGGAAGTGGATGGACAAATACGGCTGCCGCATAGAGTCGTGGGGACCTTTCGCGGAAGGCAAGAACAACCTGTTCTCCAACCCCGTCCTCACCGACATCGGCGGGAAGTACGGTAAGACCGCGGCACAGGTCGCCCTCAGATTCCTCCTGCAGAAAGGCATCGCGGTCATACCCAAAAGCGTCCACGCGGAAAGGATGAGAGAGAACATAGACGTCTTCGATTTCAGGCTCTCCGAGGGGGATATGGGAGAGATAGAGAAGTTGGATACAGGCACCTCCCTCTTCGTCGACCATTCCGCTCCGGAGACGTCGGAGATGTTCAACAGGTGGGAGATCTGAAACCGCCCGGCGGTATCCCGCCGGCATCCCACCATCATCCTGCCGCATTTCGGCGTTGTTCCGAACTGCTGAAATATGGGATGTCAAATTCATAAGTTTTCTACGAAATCAGTAGTGTTCCTACTGATTCCATAAAATTATCGTTGAAATCACCAACAACATTTATTTATAATCCTTTCTTTCCGCCTCCATCGAGTCGGCTTTCGATATTTCGGATTGCGGCTTGACTGTGCATTGACACAGGCGTGATAAATAATGTCTATAATGGATACGTTGAACGGAGAGATATCCGACCTCTTTTGGTTCGTCGATGATTATTTCTGGGGTATCTCCTTCGTTTTCCTGATCGGTCTGGGGATTATATTCACCATCAAGCTCAAAGGGCTTCAGATCCTCAAGATCAAAGAAACTTCATCACTCGCGCTTTCCGGGGTATCGGAGGGTAAGAAGACCTCCAAGATCTCCTCGTTCGAAGCGTTCTGTATCGGAATGGGCGCCCGTATCGGCGTAGGAAACATCGCCGGAGTCGCTACCGCCATCATGATGGGTGGTCCCGGAGCGGTCTTCTGGATGTGGATCTTCGCCATCATCGGTTCTGCCAGCAGCTTCATGGAATCCACCCTCGCCCAGATCTTCAAGGAGAAGAAGGAGGACGGTCACTTCTACGGTGGTCCCGCCTACTACGCCTCCAAGGGTCTCGGCAACAGGAAACTCGGTATCATCGCCGCGGTCCTCCTCGTCCTGACCTTCGGTGTCGGGTTCATCGGGGTCCAGTCCTGTAACGCTTCCAGCGCTCTCAGCGGTGCCTTCGACTTCGAGAACAACCACCTCGTGTTCGCCATCATCATCGCGGCGCTCGCAGCCCTCATCCTGTTCAAGGGACTGAAGGCCGCGGCGAAGTTCTCCGCAAGGGTCGTCCCCATCATGGCCGTCCTCTGGATCGTCTTCGCACTCGTCGCCATCTGCTTCAACATCGGTGGAGTGGTCAACGCCATCGCGATGATCTTCCAGTACGCATTCACCGTTCCCAGCGCCCTCGGCGGAGCTATCGGAACCATAATCGTCACTGGTCTGAAGAGAGGAGTGTTCTCCAACGAGGCAGGTCTCGGTTCCGTCGCCAACATCGCGGCCACTGCGAACGTCAAGCACCCTGTCAAGCAGGGAATGATCCAGTCCTTCGGTGTCCTCGTCGACACCCTCGTCGTGTGCACTATCACCGCATTCGTCGTTCTTTCCTACGGCAACTTCACGGAGATCTCCGCACTCGGACTCAAGGGAGCAAACCTGGTTCAGGCCATCACTGCGGATTCCATGGGGAACATCGCGAACTACATCATCGCGCTCTTCATGTTCATCTTCGCATTCACCAGCCTGATCGGATACTACACCATGAGCGAATCCAACGCCAGGTTCATCAAGGACAGCAAGAAGAACATCCTGTTCGTCCGCATACTCGTCATCATCGTCGCGTTCTGCGCCGCATGCGTCACCGATGTCACCATCATGGACGCGTTCAGCGATACGTTCATGGCGGCGATGGCTGCCGTCAACATGGTCATCGTGGCCCTCCTGAGCAGGAAGGTCTTCGAGGCCTATGCCGACTACAGGAAGCAGAAGAAGGCCGGGGTGGAGGAACCGGAGTTCCACAAGGACGCCCTTTCCGACGCCACCGGTGTCACCGAATGGGAGTGATACGAATGGTCACGATAGAGCAGTGCGACAAGGTCATCCCTATACTGGGGATAGTCACCATCATCGTCGGTGTCTTCACCGGATACTACTTCCATGGGGGAGAGAACAATCTGATGTTCGCGCCCCTCCTGGTCGGTTTCGTCCTCGTCTTCGTCATGTATTATTTCATCGACAAGAGGGCGGAGCTCAAGGCCGGTAAGAAGGTAGACGAGTTCTGACGACGGGGAGGCGGCAGGATACCATCCTGTCGCCGACCCTAAACGATCTTCCGGTTCTGGAACATCCTGGATATTCTTTTGTTCCGACGGCAATATTAGGAATCCCGAGATATCTGTTGTTTTACACGGGATATCTACTCTGTTCGATAAATCGGATACGATGAAGGGGTGTGCCCGACCCCGCCTCCGGCGGGTCAGGCCACCTCCACCCCGTTTCCGGTGACCTTCATTATCGCCGCCCTCCCCCTCTTGAACGCGTTGAAGACCTCCGTCCTCGCCATGACCTCCAGGACCATGCCCCGGACGGACGTGGCCGTCACGGTCTCCGGGAAGATCTCCTTGAAATCGCTGAACCCGGTCTCGCTCTTCCACCGGAAATGATATCCGGTGGCCTCCGTCCACACCTTGTACGGGGTGTTGCACCAGAACCCGGCCGCCAGGCCCCTGGCCAGGCAGCCGTTGCTGACCGGGCGGGTGTTCACCTTGAAGCTGGTGACGAATTCGTAGCCGTTCTCCCTGGTCAGGTATATCCAGTTCCTGTTGCTGCTGTAGGCCCCGTCCGCGGGGCCTCCGAGAACGTGCCGGCGGTCCTCGCGTCGTACGGCGTCATCCTTCCCGTTCTGTTTAAATCCCTCTGTGCCTTATTCCTTATCGCCATCCGACCACTTGTTCCCGGGTGGCCTCCCCCACTGATTGGTATTCGTAGGGGGGAGTACCTCCCTTTCTTCGACAGACGGCCGCTTCGTTCCGAGTCATCTTTGGATCCATCACGATTTACTTGTATTTACAATTTGCGCAATCATTAAATATAATTCATACACTGGAAACATAGGTACGGAAAATGAGCCAGCAGTCTTGAAAAGGGCTTTTTACGATACCTGCGTTTCCGGTGGAGACATATCCGGACCCTTATTTACGTCAGGGCCGGAAGGTCCCGCAGAGGCGGATCGCACGGCCTCGGAATTGCCGAACAGAGTACGGGATATCGGATACAATATGTGAAAAAAGACCGTGCGGGATCAGAGCTTCATACTGGTCCAGCAAAGTTCGCGGGTCTCGGTGTAGAGGGCCCCTCCCGACTGCAACTGTGTCCTGACGTCCCTGAAGACGATGTTGTCCTTTCCGAGGAAGACCCTTTCCGATCCCCCGTCCCGGCTGGATTCGAAAATGTTGACATATATGTGTCCGAAGGGAGTGGTCATATTCTCCGACCCCTTTTTCTCGAGGTCGGACATATCGAATATGCAGGAGCCGAACGTCGTCTTCGTTTCGAACGTCTCCGCACCTGCACCGTCGACCTCCCTCTGTACGGTCACATCGTCGCCGTCGATCTTGACTATGGTGTACTTCTCGATGGACGGGTCTTTGTGGTTCCTTCCTCCGCATGATACGGTAAGCTGATATGCGAACCACACTCCTTCGGTAATCTCGGTCATCGTACACCTTCTTCTGAGACATCCTAGGTCTCAGGTGTTAATAAACCCTGTGTACCGACGGCCTGTTTTTACACGACGTACCGTTTATTTGGTCGCACAAATGAAGAAGGAGAACGGCAGATACACGGTCTCACCGTCCTTGACGACTTTAAGGGAATCCCTTCCATCCGTATCCACCTTTATCGTCCTGACCCCCAGCTCTATGAGGGTGTCCACATCCCATTGGGGCCTCCTCTGTGAGGAAAGCGGGAGTTCCTCCGCTATCCTCTCCATCATCTTGGGGTCGACGTTTCCTATCCTGTCATGGGATTCGGCATATTCCGGGGCCTGCGAGGCGTAGTCCTTGTCATACAGGTACAGGTAGTGGTTGCCGTCGAATATCATCAGTTTCCCCTCGGGTTTCAGGACGCGCAGCTATTCGCGGTATGCGGCCTTGGGGTCGTCCAGATTCCATACGAGGTTCCTCGATATGACGAGGTCGAAGGTCTCGTCGGGGAATTCCAAGACCTGTGCGTCCATCCTTTTGAACTTCGCATCCACTCCGTATCTGGCACAGTTGTTTCCGGCCTGGTCCAGCATGGCCTGTGTACAGTCCACCCCGGTCACGCGGTGGCCGAGTCTTCCCAGGACCACCGGGAAGAATCCGGGTCCGGTACCGACGTCCAGGACGTCAAGGTCCCCGCATTGTCCCAGATGTTCCAGGATTATGTTCAGCCAATGGCGGTAGGTGCCTTTCTCTATCTGCTCGGTGACGGTCCCGGAGTATCCGGAGGCCCTCTGCGTCCAGTACCCCTCTATGCTCATCATGTGGCCCTCGGGCATCAGCTCACACCTCCGTCGTAGAAGAAGTGGCTGATGTCCGGCAGGTTTTTGCATGACGAGAAGTTGTTGAAATAGTAGTTGAACAGTTCCTCATAGTTACCGACCTCCGATCCGTTACCGTACATTATGTTCTGATAGAACGCCATCTTCAGGATGTAGAGGGGGCTGTTGCCCACCTCCCTTGCGATACCCAGATAGTGTATGGTGACGGAATCGTCCTTTATGGTCTTCTTATCCTCATTCACACAGGTCTCCAGACTGTATTGCTGACGTGTCCCGTCATGTTCGTTGTCCACATAGTACACGGTGGAGAACCCGCTGTTCTTTATGACACTCAATACCGATTCCGTACCGAGGTTGTTATAGTTCTTGGGAAGGCTGGGGTTGTTCTGACCTACGGCATGGATGTTGTTCGTGTTGTTGTGTCCGGTTATGCTGTAGGTGCCGTTGTTGTAAATCTGCGGATCAGGCACCGTCCATAGCATGTATCCGCTGACGACCGCATCGAAGGAGGCATCGTCGAAGGGGAGATCCATCGCATTGCCGTGGATGAATCCGATGTCGAATCCATTGTCCGAGGCATTCTTCTTGGCCTTGTCCAGCATGTTCTCCGAGAAATCCAGGGCAGTGACGTCGTATCCCAGGTCGGATAGCTGGAGGGATACGATCCCAGGGCCGCATCCTACGTCCAAGATCTTGTTTCCTGCCGATCCGAGGGCTTCCGTATATGCTCTCTGCCAGGCTTTTCTCTCCCTGAGGTCCGAGAATCCTTTGACGACGAACCTGTTGTAAGAACAGGACCTGGAGTTTCAATGTTGACGGAGAGTCGCGGATTCTGCCACATGGCCATTGGTAGGAGGGTCTATGATATAACCTTGTTGTTACTTTTTTAAAAAAATCACATAATTGTTATGCACTTGTTTCAGAAATGGTGTTTATACTCCTTCAGCCTCATCTTGTATCCGATCTCCGCCCATCCGCACATTATCACGAGTCCGACGATCTCGCAGAGTACGAATCCCCACCACATGGCATCCGGGGATATCGTGCAGGTGGCCCCGAACACGAATATCAGCAGGATGTTCCTGGCGAAAGTGCTCCACATGGAGTTGTTCGCCATACGCATGGCCTGTAGTAGGGATGAAGAGATGTTGATGGCCGAGAACAGGACCCCGATTATCAGGAATATCTTGGTGACATGGATTATGTCGGCCCTCATGGCGATGGAGCCCTCGCTATAAGTGAATATTATCGCAGCATAGTCCATGAACACATAGAGGACGGCGGCTATGACCGCGGTTATGACCAGGGTCCACGCCATGGCATAACCGTAAGAGAATCTCATCTTGGGGAAGTCGTGTTTGCTGAACGCGGCCGCCGCTATGGGGACCAGGGCCCCGGCGAGGGCTACGGACGGCACGAGCATCAGGTCCACATACTTCCAAGACGTCGCATAGACGGCATATCCGTAGGAGCCCCAGCAGAATACCACGAAGTAGTTCAGGACGAAGTTCACGGCGGCCATGATGTCGCTCTCTACGGCCTTGGGTACCCCTACGGAAAGGAAGTCCTTCAGGACATGTTTTTCCATCCTGGCACTTTTCACATGGAGGTCTATGTAGGTGGTTTCCGGTTTAACATAGTACCAGTAAAGGAACAGCAGGAGGGAAGCGGCGGTGGATGTGACGGTCGCCCAGGACAGTCCGCATATGCCCCAATCGAATACGAACGTGAACAGGGGGTCGAGGACTATGTTGAGGACGGCGGCCGTGACCATCATCACCATGGATCTCCTGGACGCACCCTCCCCCCTCAATATGCCTGCGAATATCCCCTGGAGGATTATTATCGGAGCTCCCAGATAATAAGGGAGGCCGTAGGCCTTTCCGTCATCGTATGTATCGGTACCTCCGACCGCCATGAGGACGGGGTCGGCTATGAGGAGCATTATCGGGATGCAGAGCAGTCCTATGACGAACATGAACTTGATGGATACCGACGCTATGTTGTCGGCCTCCTCCTTGCGTCTGGTAGCCACCTTCGCGGCTACCGACGCCGATATCCCGATGCCTATCCCGGAACCTATGCCGCTCAGTATGAGGTAGAACGAGGTCACGATCCCGACGGCGGCCAAGGCGACGGTCCCGAGACTGGAGCACCAGAATGTGTCGACGAACGTGTTGACCTGGGCCACCATCAGGGAGACGAACATGGGGACGGCCATGAGGCGGAGGGCCGTCTTAGGGTCCCCCAGCATGTTCTTGGCATCGGCCGTCAACTGTTTCTCCGCCATATCCCGCCCCCATTCTTATAAAGGGACTTGTTCTCGGTACTATAAATAGTCCTTGGAATGGGGGCATGAAGTGGTTTTTAATAGGGCGGTGTTTTCAAAGAAGTCCGGCAGACCTCAGGGCCTGATCTATATCGGATATGATGTCCTCCGCATCCTCTATCCCTACGCTGAACCTGAAGAACCCGTTATGGAATCTTTTGTCGTAGAGGTGCATTCTCTCGTCATCCTCTCCGAGGAACACTATGAGGCTCTCGTCATGACCCAGGGAGACGGCGGACGTGATTATCTTCAGATGGCTGACGAACTCGTTGCATTTGTCGTGTCCGGCCTTCAGTCCGAAGGACATCATACCTCCGAATCCGGACATCTGGGTCTTAGCCACTTCGTATCCGGGGTCGTCCTCCAGGCCGGGGTAGGAGACGAAACTCACACATGGCAGCGACTTCAGATGTCTGGCTATTTCCATGGCGTTCTCATTATGGGCCCTCATCCTCAGGGGGAGGGTCACGGACCCCCTCATGATCATCCATGCGTTGAACGGGCTGATCACCCCTCCCAGATTCACCTGGGATTGTGCCCTTATGATGTCCAGGTCCTCTTTCCTTCCTATTATCGCCCCGCCCATGGCATCCCCGTGACCGTTGATGTATTTGGTAAGGGATTCTACACAGTAGTCGGCACCCAGCTCTATGGGGCGTTGGTTGTATGGCGATGCGAACGTGTTGTCCACCGAGAGTTTAGCACCATGCCGGTGGGCGATGTCGGCGATCCTCCTGATGTCCGATATCTTCAGCGTGGGGTTCCCCGGCGTCTCGATATGTACCAGTTTGGTATTGGGGCGCATGGCCGCCTCGACCTTCTCCGGGTTGGAAGAGTCCACCATGGTCGTCTCCACCCCGTACTTCCTGTTGAAGAGTTCGTTCAGAAGCCTGTATACGGCGATATACGTGACGTCCGAGAATACGACATGGTCCCCTTTGTTCAGGGTGGCGAAGAACAGGCCGGAGAGTGCCGCCACCCCGGAGGCGAGCACCACGCAGTCCTCCCCTCCTTCCAGGGAGGCGATCCTCTCCTGGAGGAATCTCTGGTTGGTCCCGCCGTTCCTCGTATACAGATTGGCTCCTGCATCGCTCCAGTTCAGGACGGACGGGTCGTAGGGGAGCTCGTAGCTGTTGGCCATGTTCAGAGGGCGTTTTATGGCTCCGGAATCCTTGTCCACGTCGTTCCCCACATGGACCGCACGGGTCCGGATCCCCAATTCCCTTCCGTATTCCCGGGTCATGGGGGTCACTCCATGTCTCCCCACAGTCCCTTGGAGAAGTAGCGGTCCCCTCTGTCCGGGAATATGGTCACTATGTTGGCGCCTTCGACCTCTTCGGACAGCTGCAGGGATGCCCAGAGTGCGGCCCCGGACGACGATCCGGCCAGGACCCCCTCCTTTTTCGCAAGTTCCCTGCAAGTGGCCATGGCATCCTTGTCGGATACCTTGATGACCTTATCCACCAGCGATATGTCCATCGTACTGGCCACGAAGTCGTTGCCTATCCCCTCGATGTCGTAGTCCCCGTGTTCGCCTCCGCCTATGGTGGAGCCTATGGGGTCGGCGAGGATCCCCTTTATCTTCGGATTCCTTTCCTTGAGATACTTCACTATTCCGCTGAAGGTCCCTCCGGAACCCGCACCTGCTACGAAATAGTCTATGCGTCCGTCCAGGTCACGGTAGATCTCCGGACCGGTGGTCTCGTAATGGGCCTGGGGATTGGCAGGATTCCTGAACTGCATCATGCCTACCATGTGCGGATCATTCTCTATGGCCTCCTTCGCCCTTCTCTCGGCTCCGAGCATGCCTTCTTCCCTGGGGGTGTGGATGATGTTGGCTCCCAGTGCGCGCATCACGGCCAGTTTCTCCTGGGAGAATTTGGTGGGGACGTAGAACGTTACGTTGTAGCCTTTGTTGAGGGCCGCCATGGCGATACCTATGCCAGTATTTCCTGCGGTGGCCTCGACTATGGTGTGTCCGGGCTTCAGGACGCCCCTCCTTTCCACATCGGCGATCATGTACATCCCCACACGGTCTTTGACGGATCCGCCGGGATTGGCAAGTTCCATTTTGGCGAACAGATTGTTGTTGTTCCCCACACCCATGTGGTTGATCTTCAGCAGAGGGGTGTTGCCGATGGAATCGTGTATATTGTCAAGATATCTCAATTCGATCACTCTTCGAAGCTTCCAATGCCTGCTCGATGTCCTCGACCAGATCGTCCTTGTCTTCTATCCCTACCGACAGTCTGATGAGACCGTCTGTTATGCCCACTTTCTCCCTGATGTCCTTGGGTATGGACGCATGGGTCATGCTCGCAGGGTGGCATACGAGCGATTCGACCCCTCCCAGACTCTCCGCCAATGCGATGATCTTCGTGGAAGAGAGGAATTTCCTGTGGTCGTATCCTTCTGCGAGTTCGAACGAGATCATTCCTCCTCCGGCACGGGCCTGACGGCTGTTGACCTCATATCCGGAGTCGCTCTCCAATCCGGGGTAGTATACTTTCGATACGGCCGGGCTCTTCTGCAGATATTCCGCTATGTATTGGGCGTTGGAGCAGTGACGGTCCATCCTGACCCCGAGCGTCTTTATACCTCTGAGGAGAAGGAACGAGTCGAACGGTCCTAGCACCCCTCCGGTGGCATTCTGCAGGAATGCGATGCGTTCTGCGAGTTTTTCGTCATTGACGACGACCAGTCCGGCCACGAGGTCGCTGTGTCCGCCGAGATATTTGGTGGCGCTATGGACGATGATGTCCGCCCCGAGTTCCAGAGGCTTCTGCAGGTACGGGGTCATGAAGGTGTTGTCCACGATGGTCAATATCCCGTGCCTTCTGGCTATTTCCGACACGGCCTTCAGGTCGGTCACGAACATCAGGGGGTTGGCGGGGCTTTCCATGAGAACCGCTACCACATCATCGGCGATCGCTTTCTCGAAGGCGTCCAGATCCAAAGTGTCTGCGATGGTGTACGTTATCCAGAAGTTGTTGAACACCTTGTCCAGGACACGGAATGTGCCTCCGTAGACGTTGCTGCCGATGACTATCCTGTCCCCGCTCTTGAAAAGGCTCAGGACCGCCGTTATGGCGGCCATTCCGGAACCGAATGCGAATCCTGCCACACCTCCTTCGAGGACGGCGATCTCCTTCTCCACCGCCTCCCTGGTCGGGTTGCCTGTCCTCGAGTACTCGTATCCGAGGCAGTGTCCGAGTTCGGGCTGTCTGAAAGTGGATGTCTGATATATCGGGACATTGACGGCTCCTGTGCGGGGATCTTCTCCGCCATGGCCGTGGATCAGCTGGGTGTCTGTCTTCATATCTATCGCTTCTGCGGATAATCCGCTATTAACTATAGTTATGATGATACGATATTTATAATTTAATGATAACTAAATTCATAAATGAATACTGTTAGGTTGACTGATTTGCAGATCGGATTTTGATAGAATAAAGTGAAGTGTGCCCGGAAAGACGAAGCAGCTTTGCTCTCCGGGCGGATTATGAGGAGAGAGCTTCGGGGCGACCGGCCCCGAAGGGAAGTGGTTTGTTAAAGGAGGTTCTAGGACTCAGAGTCCGTAGTTCTTCATGTTGAAGTTGGGTACGACGCCGGTGAATTCCTTCACGCACTGCTCGACGAAGGCGTCCTCCTCGGTGGGGAGGGCGACGATCTTCTTCTTGCAGTCCTCGAGGACATCGTACTGCTTCTTGGTCAGCTGGAGGGCCTTGGAGTTGTATCCGTTCTCGACGATCTCGATGGCCTTCTCTGCGGCTGCCTTGGACCTGAGGTAGTAGCTGTCGCCGTTCTCTGCGATGACCTCTCCGATCTCGTAGGCGTTGTTGTAGGCGAGGATGTAGGACTCGGGGCTCCTGGTCATGTCGGTGATGCAGTACAGGTCCCTCAGGGTCTTCTCCTGGTGGGTCTGGATTGCAGTGTTCATGAGAGCAACCTCGTATCCGAGGGATCCGAGCCAGCACTGGACGGAGGTTCCACCGAACTCGGGGTGGTACTCGACGGACTCGTTGGACCAGCAGTCGCAGACCTGAGCGGTCAGGTTACCCATGAGGTCGCAGTGAGCGCACTGGCAGTTCTTTCCTTCCTGGGTGGTGGGCTTTCCGGCGATGGCCTTGCAGATGATTCCCTCGTATCCGCAGTCCTTGTCGGGTCCCTGTGCTCCGGCCTCCCATGCAACAAGGGTCCTTGCTGCGGAGATGGCACGGGTAATGGCGCTGAAGGTCTTCTGGACATCGTTGTCCATCATTCCGCCGGCCATGAACATGGAGACGTTTGCTCCAGAGCAGTCGGTGTCTCCTCCGGGGACGGTCCTGTTCCTCTTTGCGATGTCGACCATCTGGTTCCAGATGTAATCCATGTCGATGGATCCGAGGTATCCGACTCCGAACAGGAAGGCGACGATGTCTCCGTGGGTGACGGCGTAGTCAGCGAACTCTTTTCCACCGACGGACTCGACGGAAAGGTTGTCTGCACCGTTCTCGCATGCGTAGTCGCAGCACTCGAAGAACTTCTCGGGGTATGCGTGGACGGAGTCCATTCCGGGGCGGAGACCCATGTCGTGCTCCCTCTGGTCGGGAATGGTCTGTCTGACACCGCAAGCGATGCCGTACTCCTCGTGGAACTTCTCGCAGACCTCTTTCTGTCCTGCGACAACAGGTGCGCAGAGCTTCTCCTGGTTCATCTGGGAGACCCACTCGGTCTCGAGGTGGACTGCGGGGAATCCGGCGGTGACTGCCCTGTTGAGGATGTCGGTGGTGATGTAGTCGACGTACTCCTTCCTCAGCTTGGCGGGGTCCTTCTCGGTTCCGGGCCTAGGTGCGTAGTTGATCTCGGGGATGACCTGTCCTGCTCCGATCTTGAGTCCGAATCCCTCGGACACGGGGTGCAGTGCGGTTCCCATTACCATGTCGTCGGCGCTCTTGTACGCCATTCCAGTGTATTTTACAGATGTCATTTCAGTTGCCTCCTACGATGTCGTCCCACTCTTCCCTGATCTTCTTCCAGTCGTATCCGTCGAGGATCTTCTGGGCGATTATGGGGGTCTGGGGTGCCTTCCTCGAGTAGATTCCGAGGTCGTAGGAGTTGGCGAACTCCCTGTTGACTGCTCCTCCGCATCCCATGAGCGGGGTGTTCAGACCGGCTTCCTGCATGAGTTTGGCCTCAGCGGGGAAGGCGGACATGGTGGTGGTCATGAGGGCGGTACCGCTTATGAACAGAGGCTTGACTTCGATGCACTTGGCAACGGCGTCCTTCACAGGTACGTCACGTCCCATGTCGATGACAGTGTATCCAGCTGCCCTCATCATGACTGCGGCGATGTTCTTTCCGATGTCGTGGGGGTCTCCCTCGGCAGCGTGCATGATGACGGTTCCCTTCGTGGACCTTCCTCCGGGGACCTGCTTCTCGGCGATAGCGATTCCGATCTCCATGGTCTTGGCGGCCATCATGATCTCAGGCAGGTAGTAGACGTGCTCTGCGTACAGCTTTGCAACGATCTCCATTCCGGCTACGAGTCCCTCGTTGATGACATCGAGGGGGTCCTTCGAGGCGAGTGCCTTCTGTACAGCGGGTCCGACATCCTTGAACTTCATGAACAGGACCTTCTCGGCGACGTCCTTGAAGACGGGGTCGGCCGGCAGAAGCTTCTTTGCAGCTTCCTCGGGGGTCTCAGCGTTCTGGAGCTTTATGTCGTAGCGAGTCAGGATTTTAGAAAAATCCACTCCCTGAATGCTTATCATATTCTTCTTCCTCCAATTCGGGATTTTACTCCCGACAATGGATTATACATCTCCATCCTATTTAAGCTATTGGACGAACATATCAACCAATGATATAGCAATAAGCATAGGTTTTAAATATTAATTAGATGGAATATTAATCCAACCTATTGAATTTACATTTATTTAATGTTCGTTTAAATCATGCGTAATGTGTCGGATAATGCAGGGACTTCACAGTTTTTCCGCATGACGGCACATAAATTTAGGACTTCCAGAAAAAATGCTTAATAGGTATTGTACATAATACTGATACATGATAGTCTACATTCTAGGTGGATTCCTCGGGAGCGGCAAGACCAGTCTGCTCATGAGGCTTGCTACCATGTTCAGCGAGAGGAAACAGAAGGTCGCGATCCTTGTCAACGAGTCCGGGGAGATCGGAGTGGACGGAGCGACCCTCAAGGCACAGGGATACGATGCCGTGGAGCTTCCTTCCGGATGTATATGCTGTTCCCTCGCAGGGACCCTGCAGAGCGCCCTCAAGAACATAACCAACGACATTGACCCCGACATCATAATCATCGAGCCCACCGGTCTCGCGCTGCCCCACAAGGTCAAGGACCTGGTCCACAACGCATGTATCGACGAGGACAGGGACGTCATCATCGGGATCGCAGACATACAGAGGTTCAAGGACCTCATCAAGAAGAAGGAAGAATTCTTCACCAGGCAGATGCAGGGTTCCGATTTCATCCTGATCAACAAGAGCGACCTCGCGAAGGACGGGGAGATCGAGGAGGCCACGGCATGGCTCAACGGCCGCTTCCCCGGAAAGGAGGTCATCCCCGTATCCGTGAAGGAGGGGACGAACCTCGACAAGGTCTTCGAGATGATGCAATGAGCGAAGACAAGGAATGCCACTGCCACGAGCACGGCGAGGAGTGCCACTGTCACGACCATGACCACGAGCACACCTCGATCGAGGAGGCCGGCGGATGTGCGGCAGGTTTTACCGGGACCATCGAGAACTTCAACAGCGATGCCGAGATGAGGCTCGCCGACGCACTCATGGCCGTCGGCAAGTATGTGCAGGGGGAATCCGGATGCCTTCTCGGTCACATCAAGGCCGCTGTCTATACAGAAGAAGGTAGCGGGCTCACCCTCAACCTCATCGACATGGACAACGGTGTGGAGCACCATGGAACGCTTCCCCGCGCGGATCATGTGAAGTTCAATTTCATGTGTGCGGTCCTCGATGTGGACGAGCACGAGCTCACCCACGAGATGATGCACGCCATAGATGACTCCGGACTCGACTACAAGATCGACCCTGAATCCCTGCATCACCACCATCACCACCACGATGATGACGATGACGACGAGTGCGAGGTCGACGAGGAAGGACACCACCACCATCACCATGACGGGGAGTGCCACTGTCACGACCACCACCATGACGACGATGAAGAGGAATGCCACTGCCACCACCATCACCATCATGACGATGACGATGAAGAGGAGTGTCATTGCCACGACCACCACCATCATGAAGACGGGAAGTGTCACTGCCACGACCACGAGGAGAAAGAGGAGGAGAAGCCTAAGAAGAAAGGTTTCTTCTCCAGGTTCTCCCGCAAGGACAAGAAGGATTGATCAATCCCTTGGATTACATTCAAACGGAGAGCGGCCTTCCGCCCTCCCCTTTTTCTAAATATACTTAATAAAATCTTTAACTTGGAGGAAGAAGAATGACTTACGGAATCGCCATAGACATAGGTACCAGCGGGTCCAGGGCACATGCCGTCGACCTTTCCGACGGGAGGATCATCTCGACGGTCACCACGGAGTGCCACCCGTTGCCCGGTGCCAACGTCATGGATCATCTGACGTTCTGCATAAACGTAGGGAACGACGTTGCGCACAGGATCCTGATGGACACGGAGAACAAGGTTATCGACGCCCTCGGGATCGACAAGCACAAGATCGAGAAGGTCAGCATCTGCGGTAACCCGATCCAACTCTCGCTTTTCCAGGGTATCCCCGTAGACGACCTCGCCTTCGCCGGAGAGAATGCGAAGAGGGAGAAGGGCATAAAGGAACAGAAGAGGGATGCAGGGGTGTTCTCCGCAGTGGACGTCGGTCTCGACGTACCCGACGGGACCGAACTCTACGTGCCTCCTGCAATCAGGCACGAGATCGGTGCAGATGCACTTGCGATGATGTACAAATCCGGATTCCTCGAGCAGAAGGCCAACTGCATGGTCACCGATTACGGTACCAACGCCGAGATGGCCCTGAAGGTAGGGGATGACATCTACACCGGTTCGGCCGCCGCGGGACCTGCCATGGAAGGACAGTCCATCAGGTGCGGTATGCTCGCATCCCCCGGCGCCATCAGCGACCTCGAGTACGACTTCGCATGGAAATGCAAGGTCCTCGACGACTCGATCACCCCGCAGGACGGAGACACTTTCGATTTCAGTCTCGGAATGCAGACTGCCGAGGGGCCCATGCACGGAAAGGCCAAGGGTATCACCGGGACCGGTGTAGTCGCGGCCGTCGCCGTCGCCCAGTACGACCATCTGTGGAAGAAGGGTAAACTGGCCACCGAGGACGGCAAGCTCCATCTCCAGGACGGGGTCTACGTCGACTCCAAGGACATCTCCGAGGCCGCCAAGGCCATCGGGGCGATGAGAGCCGGACACTTCACCTTGCTGGAACATGCGGGTATCAAGTTCGACGAGATGCGCGTCATGTACATGGCAGGGGCATCAGGTACCTATGTGGACGCCATGAAGGCGAGGGACATAGGTCTCATCCCGCCGTCGTCCACCGAGATCTACCAGTGGGGAAACACGTCCCTGGCCATGGCCACCGACATCCTCAGGAAGCCGGAGCTGCTTGACGAGCTCCAGGGCATCGCCAACGGCATAAGGGCGAACCACATCATGTTCGCCTCCGACAAGGTGTTCGAGCAGATCTACATGCAGGAACTTTCCTATTGGGACGAGGGAATGTCCATGGAGATGTACAACAGGAACAACGCCATGGTCGGCATCCAGGAGCTGCCTAAGCCCAAGGGACGTGCCAACGTCCACAGGATGGTCGCCCGCGACATCCCCGATCTCGGAGAGAAGGGACTCACCATCATCCACAACATCGGTACGCAGCTCGTCGGTAAGATGGACGGCTGCACCGGATGCAAGAAGTGCCAGGCGGAGTGTCCCGAGAAGGCGCTCACCATCTCCGACGACAAGGTCATCACCGTACAGACCAAGAACTGTCTCGGAACCGCCTGCTACAGGTGCCAGATGTCCTGTCCGGCCAAGGTCTACCAGTACAACAAGCTCCAGCTTGTCGACAACTGAAAACTGTAACGGGAGGGGGCAACCCCTCCCCCTTTAACATCCGGAGAGGTCAGAACCTTCTTCTGCCGTTCTTCGACGGCCCGTTCTTCTTTTTGGCGTTGGGGTCGTAGGACTTGAGCCATTTGACGAGGTCGGCGTCCTTATCGGTCCATGCCGGGGTCTCTCCCGCATCGATGTATTCGTGATACCATTTCTCGGCATCCGTCATCGGTCCCGACATGTCGGGCCTGTCTACGGTTATGAGGACGGTGTTCTCAGGTGTAGGTACCCAGAAGTTGGGGCGGTCGTAGTCGGCATCCTCCAGGAATCCCACGGCGAAGACGATCTTGTCCAATCCTGACAATTCCGCATACAGCCCTGCCTGCATCATGTACGTCTGGGGGACGATGGTGACGTTCCCTTCCTCGTCCAGCCATCTCTCCTTGTCGTGGGATGTCTTGATCTCGAGTATGGCCTGTCTCTTGCCGCCGTATGCTATGTATCCGTCCACCAGGCCTCCGAAGACCTTGTTGTCGTGGAAGTGGTCGTATCCGCACTTCTCCTTCTCCACCGGTTCCTCGACGATGACGTCTGTCCCCTCGGGAAGTCCCAGATCGGTGCACAGGGTCTTCGCGTTCTTCCTTACATAACTCCTGATGACCGGCTCGAGTATGTTCCCGGCGTCGATGTATTTGTTCGCTTTGTCCCCCGGATATATCCCGGCGAGTTCCAGGGCGACTTTGAAAGGAGTGGATAGGTCGCTCATGCCGAGGATCGGTCCCAGCTTCGTACCTGATATCTTCTTCTTCCTGTACAGGTCGAATGCGACGATCCTCTCATCATCGTCGATCTCGACTATGTTCGCCCTTCCGTCGAATGCCATGTCTCGCCCATGGCGTTACACGTATTTTGTGATGACGTTGTTATGTGTAGGGGGCACCACCGTCCCTTGTGCCGGGATCGGCGGACCGGGTCTATGATCCCTTATGGGGCCGATCTCCTCTGTACCGACAGGACTATCCTGCGGACAAGACTCCTCGGGAAGATCCTGACCAGTAAAACCATCGCCTTGAAGGTTATACCGTGGACTGCGACGGCCTTCCCTTTCATCATGCAACGATAGCCATACATGGCGACGGCGCGGGCGTCTGAGGAAGTGCTTTCCTTGAAGACGTTGGCCCCGTCTGCGTTGGCGGTCTTGGCGAATCCTGTGTTGGTAGGTCCGGGGCAGAGGGCGGTGACGGTCACCCCGGTGCCTTTCAGTTCGGCCGTCAGGGCCTCGGAGAACGACAGGACGTAGGCCTTGGTTGCATAGTAGACGGACATCAGAGGTCCGGGTTCGAAGGATGCCACGGATGCGGTGTTCAGAATCCTCCCTTTTCCGCGGGAGATCATCCCCGGTAGGAAAAGGCGGGTCAGATGGGAAAGTGCCAGCACGTTCAATCTTATCATCCTGTCCTGTTTGTCCCAGTCGCATTCTGCGAAAGGTCCGTAGTCTCCGAAACCGGCGTTGTTGACGAGGATGTCCACCTCTATCCCCTCTTTATCGGCGATCTCGAAAACCTTGCGGACATCACCGTCCTCCGATAGGTCCGAGCATATGACGGTCACATTCCTCCCGTACAGGGATTCCAGCTCCTCTTTGAGTTTCTCCAGCATGTCGGTTCTGCGGGCGACGGCGATTATGTCGTAGCCTTCTTTGGCCAGGATCCTGGTCATTTCCAGACCTATCCCTCCGGAGGCTCCTGTGATGAGGGCCGTATCTGTCATAGATGCGTGTAGAGGGGTGCCGATATAAAGATAAGACCGCCCGATGAATCCGCGGACGATCCCCGCCGCGGATACATGGATCACATGTGCCAGATGTCTTATATGGTGCAGGGGTGGGGATTCGAACCCCAGAATCACTAAGAACAGGATCCTAAGTCCTGCGCCTTTTCCTAGCTTGGCTACCCCTGCCCGTGCGTACAAAGGCCATGCACTTAATATGGTTTTTTGTCCCGACGCGGTCCCGCATGTGCCGGAAGGGCATTCCGCACACACATCTAATAAAGGACGAGGGGATACGGACGGCAAGAAGGAGGGGGCGTACCTCCTCCGAAAGAAGGAATCGCATGGCAGATCTATTGTCAGACAGCGGAAGACAGCTCCTCCTCGGTAACGAGGCCATAACCCGCGGCCTCTTCGAGGCGGGAGTGAAATTCGCATCCACATATCCAGGGACCCCGTCCTCAGAGGTCGGGAATCTGCTCGAGGAATATTCGGAAAGGGCAGGCATGTACTTCGAGTTCTCTTCCAACGAGAAGACCGCGGTGGAGGTGGCGGCGGCCGTGGCATCATCCGGCGTCAGGTCCTTCGCCTTCATGAAACATGTCGGACTGAACGTCGCCGCCGACCCGCTGATGACGCTCGCCTATTCCGGCGTCAGGGCCGGGATGGTCATAATGTCCGCGGACGACCCCTCCGCCCACAGTTCCCAGAACGAGCAGGACAACAGGTACTATTCCACCCTCGCCCTGATACCCATGGTGGAGCCCTCAAACCCCCAGGAGGCGAAGGACTTCCTGGCCGAGGCGTATGCCATATCCGAGAAGCTGGGTCTTCCTCTCCTGTACAGGACGACCACCCGCGTCAACCACGCCCGTTCCGACGTCGTCTTCGGGGAGATAAGGACGGACACCCCCCTCAAGGGTCATTTCGACAAGGACGACCAGCACTTCGTCAACATCCCCGCCTACGCCGTCCACAACAGGGTCAGGCTGTTGGAGAGGATGAAGGAGGCCGGGGAGATGTCGGAGGCATCCCCTCTCAACAGGATAGAGGGCGAGGGGGACGTAGGGGTCATAACCTCGGGGGTCTCCTATTGCTATGTGAAGGAGTTCGTGTCCGGGGTCTCCATCCTGAAGCTCGGGTTCACCAACCCCCTTCCGGAGAGGAAGATTGCCGATTTCGTCCGCGGGAAGAAGGCCGTCATCGTCGTCGAGGAGCTGGAGCCCTTCGTGGAGGACCAGGTCCTGAGGATCTGTGCCCAGAACGGCATAATGGTCCATGTGTACGGCAAGAGGGACGGTACCCTCCCGCGGGAGTGGGAGTTCTCACCCGATACCATGCAGAGGCTGAAGGACATCGTCGACGTCAAAGCGGCGCCCGTATCCATGGGGAAGACGGACATCGCCCTGCCCGGAAGGCCTCCGTCCCTGTGTGCGGGATGCCCCCACAGAGGGATATATGCGGCCACCAAGAGGGCGGTCGGAAAGACCCCCGTCGTCTACTGCTCAGACATCGGATGCTACACCCTAGGGGTGCAGCCCCCGTTCAGGACGGCGGATTTCATCATATGTATGGGAGGGGGCGCAGGCGCAGCAGGCGGTTTCGCACAGGCGACCGACCAGAAGCCCATCGCATTCATCGGCGACTCCACGTTCTTCCATGCGGGGGTGCAGCCCCTCACATCCGCCCTGTTCAACCGCCACAGCATCGTCATGGTCATCCTCGACAACAGGACCACCGCCATGACGGGTCACCAGCCCAATCCCGGTACGGGAAGGCATTTCGGCGGGATAGACACCGATGCCGTGGATATCGAAGGCGTCGTCAGGGGACTCGGCGTCGAGTTCGTCAGGACCGTCGACCCGTACGACGTCCTTTCCTGCGTCAAGGTCATGAAGGAGGCCGTGGACTTCGACGGTGTCGCCGTGGTCATAAGCAAATGCCCCTGCCCGCTCCTTCTCAAGAAGGAGAAGCGTCTGGAGAAGAAGGTGTGTTCCGTCGACCAGGACGAGTGTGTAAGATGCTACACCTGCCTGAGGACCATCGCCTGCCCCGCCCTCGTCAAGAAGGACGACCATGTGGAGGTGGATCCGTCGCAGTGTATAGGATGCGGCATGTGTGCGAACGTATGCCCGAAGAAGTGCATAGGGGTGAGACAGTGAAGTATTCCGTCCAGATCGTAGGAGTGGGAGGACAGGGTGTCCTCCTGGCCTCGATGGTCCTCGGTACCGCGGCCATGAGGGCCGGGCACAAGGTGAGGATGAGCGAGGTCCACGGGATGGCCCAGAGGGGAGGGAGCGTCCTCTCCACGCTCAGGTTCGGGGACGACGTGGTCAGTCCTCTGGAGGCTACAGGCGGGGCCGACCTCATAATGGGGTTCGAGCCCGTGGAGACCGTGAGGTCCATGGGTCTCGGGAGCAGGGACACGGCCGTCCTCATGAACCTCGACCCGGTCTACCCCGGCAACGTCGCGGCCGGTTTCGACACCTATCCCGACGTGGAGGCCCTGGTCAGGGAGATCGAGGGCAGGAACGGCCACGTGGTGACGGTCGAAGCGACCAGGATCGCCGTCGAGGCCGGAAAGGCCGTGGCCGCAAACGCCGTGATGATCGGTGCGGTGGCCGCGATGGAAGGATTCCCGCTGGAGAGGGATCTGCTCAAGGAGGTCCTCCTCGAGACGGTCCCGCAGAAGTTCAGGGACCTCAACGCCAAGGCCTTCGATATGGGTTACGACGCCATATCCAAGCGTGACTGAGAAAAAACTATTCCCGGCGGTGCGGGCGATCCGTGCCGCCGGTTTTTTCGGACGTTCAGTCCTGTTGCGACCCGTCCATATCGAAACGGATGAGTCTGTTCAGTTCCACCGCATATTCCATTGGGAGTTCCTTGCTGAAAGGCTCCAGGAATCCCATGAGGATCATCTGGGTGGCCTCCTCCCTGCTCAGGCCCCTGCTCATGAGATAGTACAGCTGCCCTTCGCTGATCTTGGAGACGGACGCCTCATGTTCCAGATAGGATGTGGAGTTCCTGACCCTGTTGTGGGGGACTGTGTCGCTGTAGGAATGGCCGTCGAGGATGAGGGTGTCGCAGCATTCCTTCGCCCTGGAACCCTCGGCCTTCGGCCCGATGGTTATCTCCCCGCGGAAGTTGGCCGTACCGCCGCCTCTGGCTATCGATTTGGATATGATGTTGGATGTGGAACCCTTGCCTATGTGGATCATCTTCGCACCGGTATCCTGGAACTGTCCCGGTCCCGCTACGGCGATGGAAGTGGTAGACCCGTGGGAACGGTCCCCTTTGAGAACGCAGCACGGGTACTTCATACAGAGCTTGGAGCCGATGTTCCCGTCCACCCACTCCATGAGTCCGTCCTCGTCCACTATGGCCCTCTGGGTCACCAGGTTGAGGATGGAGTTGGACCAGTTCTGGATGGTGGTGTACCTCATCTTCGCCCTCTTCCCGACGAATATCTCGATGACCCCGGAATGGAGGGACTCCTGCGAGTACATGGGTGCCGTGCATCCTTCGACGTAGTTCAGCTCGGCGGCGTCGTCCACTATGATGAGGGACCTCTCGAACTGACCGCTCCTCTTGTTGTTGATCCTGAAATACGACTGCAGGGGCATGTCCAGTTTGCAGCCCTTGGGTACGTAGATGAAGGACCCTCCGGACCATACGGCGCTGTTGAGGGCGGCACACTTGTTGTCCGTAGGGGGTACCAGTTTCCCGAAGTACTTCATGAACAGGTCCGGGTGTTCGCGGAGGCCGGTATCGGTGTCCAGGAAGATCACGCCCTTCTTCTCCACCTCGCTCAGCATGTTGCTGTAGACGGCCTCGGACTCGTAATGGGCCGTCACCCCGGCGAGGAACTTCTTCTCCGCCTCGGGGATACCGAGTTTGTCGAAGGTCCTCTTCACATCGTCTGGCACATCCTCCCATCTCTCCGCCACGCCGTCGCTGACGCGGGTGAAGTAGGTGTAATCCTGGAAGTCTATGAAGTCCAGGGACGGTCCGAAGGACGGCTGTTTGTGTCTGAAGAACTCCCTGAGGGATTCCAGACGGAAGTCCAGCATGAACTGCGGTTCGTGCTTGGCCGCGGATATCTTCCTGACGGTGTCCTCGTTCAGGCCCCTGTCGGTCTCGTAGACCGCATTTATGTCGTCGCGGAACTCGTATTTCGCACGCTCGTCCCCGTCGAAGATTTGTTTATCCTCGGTCATTCCCTATCCTCCTTCGCGGCTTCCTTGAATATTCTGTCCAATCCTCTCCAGCCGATGTTGGCGCAGGTTATCCTGGCCGGCTGACGGTTCACGTTGGCGAAAGCCTCGGCCTCTCCCAGGAGGTCTGCGTCGTAGGGTTTCCCGTCGAGCATCCTCCCGAACTCCGCCATCACGGCCTCGGCCTCTTCCACGGTCTTTCCTTTTATGATCTGGGTCATTATGCTGGTGGACGCCATCGATATGGCGCACCCCGAACCGTGCCAATAGGCCTCGGCGATCTTCCCGTCCTCTATCCTGATCTGTATGTAGATGTCGTCTATGCAGCTGGCACTGTCCATATGGACGGTCAGGAAGGACGGGTCGTCGACGGTCTTCACCCCCCTGGGGTATTGGTAGTTGTCCGTGACGATCTGTTTCATTATCTCCGGATGTTCAGTTAAAGAAGACATCTAAGAAATCCTCCGCATGTCTGCTGGTCTCTACCAGCGCCTTGATGTCGTCCTCGTCGTTGTAGATGTACATCGATGCGCGGACGGTCGCTTGGGTCTTCAGGAACTCCGGCAGTATCTTGGCACAATGCGTGCCGGAACGGACGAACACTCCCCTGTCCCCGAGGTACGATGCGGCGTCCTGGGCGAAGACCCCGTTTATGTTGAATGTGACGATCCCCGTGTCGGAATCGGCGTTGTACAGGACGGCGTTGCCGTTGGCGAGCATTCCGTCGACGGCCATCCTCTTCAGTTTCCTTTCGTGGTCGCGGATGTTCCGGAACCCTATGGATTCGATGTATCTGCACGCCTCGGCCAGGCCCATGGCGCCCGACATGTTCTGGGTCCCGGCCTCGAAGCGGTCCGGTACGTCGGAGAGCGATATGCTGCAGGAACTGTCGAAACGTGCGTTCATCTCGCCTCCGTAGAAGAGAGGCTCCAGACCCTCCAACCGTTCCCTCTTCCCATACATGACGCCTATCCCGGTGGGACCCAGCATCTTGTGTCCGGAGAAGCAGAGGAAGTCCACGTCCGTCTCCCTGACATCGGTCTCGGAGTGGGGGACGGACTGCGCCCCGTCGTCCACATATACGGCCCCCACGGAATGGGCTATCCTGGCCAATTCCCTGACCGGGAGGGGACGTCCCAGGACGTTGCTGATACTTGCCAGGGCCACCACCTTGGTGTTCTCGTTCACGACCGACTTCAGGTTCTCGGGGGTGATCCTCCCGTCCTCCGTCAGAGGTACGTACTTTATCGAGGCGCCGGTGATCTGGGCCACCCTGAACCACGGGAGGGCGTTGGACGCATGCTCCTCCCAGGAGAGGACGATCTCGTCGCCCTTCTTCAGTCCGGGCATGAGCCCGTAGGCCACGAAGTTGAGGCCCATGGTGTCCCCGGATGTGAATACGACCTCCTCGGGGTCGGCGTTGATGAATCTCGCGACGGTCTCGCGGCTCTCGTCGTAGGCCACGTCCGCATCATGTGCCAGCGCGTAGTCTCCGCGCTTGGTGTTGGCGCAGATGTCCGTATAGTATCTGTCGGACGCCTCTATGACCTGCCTCGGTTTGAATGTGGTCGCGGCGTTGTCCAGGTAGTGGAGGGGTCTGTCGCCGTACATGCCGCCGTTGCGGTACATGGGGAAATCCTTGCGGACCTGTTCCGTGTCGATCAAAGGCCGATCCCTCCCATTATCTCCTTCGCCCTCTCGGAGAGGCCCTTGTCCGCGAAGGAGTCCACTATGGGCAGGAGGCTCCCTACGGTGATGAGTCTCTTGCTCTGTTCTTCCGTGAGTCCCCTGCTCATCATGTAGTATATGGCCGCAGGGTCGTATGCTCCGAGGGCGGCCCCGTGGCTTGCCTTCACATCGTCGTCGTTTATCAGAAGGGCCGGCGAGACCTCGCTGTCGGACCTGGGGGACAGGTTGGTTATCCTCCCGTCCTGGCGGGTGTCGCTGCCATGGGCCCCGTTGGCGATGTACGACGTCCCCAGGAAGCGGAGGACGCCGTCGTCCTGGTTGATCCCCGCCATGGCGGTACGGGACCAGCTCCCGCCTCCGTTGTGGCGGACGTCCACCGAGAACACCTTCGTGTGTTTCCCCGTGCATACGGCGGCCACCTTGACGGACGCCCTGCCGTCTCCGGAGAGGTCTATTCTAAGAGTAAGGTCGGTGTCCGAGGGGGACAGGTCCACCAGGACGATGTCCAGTTCCCTTCCTCCGTCCACCTCGTACCTGATATCCGCCTTACCTCCATCCAAGGCCTTGCTCAGGAGCAGGTCTATCCGGGAGTCCTCGGATATCCTCCCGCCCGGTATGTCGGACGGGTCCGGGTCCACCAACGCTCTGTCCGTATCAGTCCACCCCGAGGGACATGATGTTGGGTGCTTTCGGGTCGGCGACGGACTTCTTCTTGGACAGGTCGATGCCGTACTCGGACCGCAGGAACGAGTATCCCTCCTTGGACACCCTCTTGGCCAGGGACGAGTCCCCTTCGAGGGCCACGGAGCCGTTGACCATGATGGCGGTGCGGTTGGGGGAGACTATGTCGTAGAGTCTGTCGTAATGCGATATTATCACGAACGTGGTGCCCTGGGCACGCATGTCGTTTATGATGGCGGCTATCTGGGCGAGGGCGTCGACGTCCAGGCCCGAGTCGATCTCGTCGAGGAAGACGAGGTCCGGTTTCAGGAGGAGCATCTGCAGGATCTCGTCCCTTTTCTTCTCTCCTCCGGAGAACCCCTCGTTGAGGTGGCGGGACGCCATGTCGGAGTTCAGGCCGACCTTCTTGTATGCGTCCTCGGTGAGTCTGTAGAAGTCGTAGGCCGAGACGGGTTCTTCGCGGCGGACGTTGAGGCTCGCACGGAAGAAGTCGGATGCCACGATCCCCGGGATGTCCGGGGGGTTCTGGAAGGCCATGAAGATGCCTTTTCTGCTCCTCTGGTCCGCGGTGAGGGACAGGAGGTCCTCCCCGTCAAGTTCTGCGGAGCCCGACGTTATGCGGTATTCGGGGGAGCCCATGAGGACGTTCAGGAGCGTGGATTTGCCGTGTCCGTTGGGCCCCAGCAGTGCGAGGCAGTCCCCTTTCTCGAGGGTAAGACCGAAATCGTTCAGGATCTCTTTTCCGCCTGCTTCGGCGGACAGGTTGGATACAATGAGCTTTTCCATTTTCAACCTCTGATCGGATGGCACATACTAGGCCGTCATCATTATTTAGGTTTACCCTAAATTTTAATATAGGTGTACCTAAAAAATCTAATCTGGATAGGGGGTGTTAACTCCGAAAATTAACTATCGTTGGATAAAAAAATAACAATTGTTATATACCAGGTCGTACGGGTTCCCGCATGCAGTGTCCGTGCATTTATTCTACATATGTGTGATATGTAAAAATGTATAATTATATTCATTAATCCTCTTTTTTAGACATACATTTATATTCTACCTGATAATTGAGAGAAATAGTTCGATAATATTCATTAGTGGACACAAATATACATTAAGAGGGAACAAGAATGCTCAAACCATCCATCGAGGAGATAAGGGAGATCGCCGCATCCGGCGACTACAGGATCTGTCCCGTGTGCAGGGAGATCCTGTCGGACTTCAAGACCCCCGTAGAGGTCATGAGGGTCCTCATGAACGTCTCCGAGCATTGTTATATGCTCGAGAGCGCCGACTCCTCTCACAGATGGGGAAGATACACATTCATCGGGTACGACCCCAAGTTGGACATCACGTGCCTGAACGGAAGGATGAGGGTAGGGGACCTGAAGTTCGAGACCGACGACCCCGACATGTATATAAGGCAGGTCCTGGAGGAGTACAGGAGCCCCAAGATCCCCGGATTCCCGTCCTTCACCGGGGGATTGGTCGGATACTTCTCCTACGACTATCTGAAGTATTCCGAACCCTCCCTCAGGCTCGACGCGGAGGACACCGAGGGATTCCAGGACGTGGACGTGATGCTCTTCGACAAGGTCATCGTCTTCGACAACTTCGCCCAGAAGCTCCTCCTCATAGCCAACGTGAACCTCGCGCATCTCGAGACCGAGTACAACAGGGTGGAGATGGAACTGAAGCAGATGGAGGACCTCCTCCGCCACGGGGCCCCCAAGAAGGATCTGGGGGGCAGGATGGTCTCGGAGGTCAAACCTCTCTTCGACAGGGAGCAGTACTGCGCCATGGTGGAGGGGGCCAAGAGGCACATCCGCGAGGGGGACATATTCCAGATCGTGCTCTCCAACAGGCTGGAGGCGGATTTCGAAGGCAGTCTTTTCAACACCTACAGGGTGCTCAGGACCCTCAATCCGTCGCCGTACATGTTCTATTTCTCCGGTTCCGACATGGAGGTCGCAGGGGCCTCCCCCGAGACATTGGTCAAGCTGGAGGACGGGGTCCTCCATACGTTCCCCCTCGCAGGGACGAGGCCCCGCGGGAAGACCGCCGAGGAGGACGAGAGGCTGGAAGCCGACCTCCTGTCCGATCCCAAGGAGCTCGCGGAGCACAACATGCTCGTGGACCTCGGGAGGAACGACATCGGAAAGATCTCCAAATTCGGATCCGTCGAGGTGGAGAAATACCACTGTATCGAGCGCTACTCCCACGTCATGCACATCGGTTCCACCGTCCGCGGGGAGATCGCGGACGGGAAGGACGCCCTCGATGCCATCGGGTCCATACTCCCGGCCGGTACCCTTTCGGGGGCCCCGAAGATCATGGCCTGTCAGCTCATCAACGACATGGAGAACAACAAGAGGGGGATCTACGGAGGAGGGATAGGATACATCGACTTCTCCGGCAATCTGGACCTCTGCATAGCGATACGCATCGCCTACAAGAAGAACGGCAAGGCATTCGTCAGGAGCGGGGCCGGCATAGTGGCGGACTCCGTCCCGGAGAACGAGTTCCAGGAGTGTCTCAACAAGGCGCAGGCGGTCGTCACGGCCCTCAGGAGGGCGGAGGAGGAAGACCTATGATCGTGCTCATAGACAATTACGACAGCTTCTCCTACAACCTCTATCAGTTGATCGGATCCCTGGACTCGGACATCGAGGTCGTAAGGAACGATGCCTGTACGTCGGAGGACATCGACGCCATGCATCCCGATGCGATAATCGTCTCCCCTGGGCCGGGAAGGCCGGAGAACGCGGGGATCTGCGCGGACGTCATAAGGAAGCTGGGTCCCAGGTATCCCATACTCGGGGTATGTCTGGGACATCAGGCCATATGCATGGTCTACGGTGCGACGGTGACCTATGCGAAGCATCTGATGCACGGGAAGCAATCCATGGCGGAAATAGACACGGGGGAACCGCTGTTCGCCGGACTTCCGGACAGCATCCCCGTGGCCCGCTACCATTCCCTGGCCGCGGACCCTGCGACGATGCCGGATTGCCTGAAGGTGATTGCGGATGCGGACGACGGCAGCATAATGGCCGTAAGACACAGGGAGTACCGCGTATATGGGCTCCAGTTCCATCCGGAATCCATAATGACCCCGGACGGGAAGACCATCATGGCCAATTTCCTGGCCATTGCGAAGGGACAGGAGGTACATCAATGATAAAGGAAGCAATCATCAAGATCGTCGACAAGCAGGACCTCACCTACGACGAGGCATATCAGGTCATGGACGAGATCATGGACGGGAAGACGACGGCGGTGCAGAACTCGGCCTTCCTGGCGGCCCTGTCCACCAAGAGCGCGAAGGCGGAGACCATCGACGAGATCTCCGGCTGTGCGGCGGCGATGAGGGACCACGCCCTGAAGGTGGACCACGGGTTCGACACCCTGGAGATCGTCGGGACCGGGGGCGACGGCTCCCACAGCTTCAACATATCGACGACCTCGGCGTTCGTCATAGCGGCGTCGGGTATCAAGGTGTCCAAGCACGGCAACCGTGCCGCATCGTCCAGCTCCGGGGCGGCCGACGTCCTCGAGGCCCTGGGGGTGGACATCGTCCAGCCTCCGGAGAAGGCCGCCGCCCTGCTCAGGGACGTCGGAATGTGCTTCCTGTTCGCCCAGACCTATCATTCGTCCATGAAGTACGTCGGTTCCATCAGGAAGGAGCTGGGTATCCGCACCGTGTTCAACATCCTGGGGCCTCTCACCAATCCGGCCAATCCGTCGTATCAGGTGATGGGTGTCTACGACGAGTATCTCGTGGAGCCTCTGGCACATGTCCTGTCGTCCCTCGGGGTGAAGAAGGGCATGGTGGTGTACGGCCAGGACAGGATGGACGAGATCTCCTGCAGCGCCCCGACCACCGTATGCGAGATCGACGGAGGGAGGTACGAGACCTATGAGATCTCCCCCGGGGACTTCGGCATCGAAACGTGCCGGAAGGAGGATGTCGGAGGCGGCAGCGCACAGGCCAACGCCCTCATAACCACCAACATCCTCAAGGGTACCAGAGGGCCGAGGCACGACATCGTCCTTCTGAACTCCGCAGCCGGGCTGTACTGCGGCGGCAAGGCCGACAGCATGGAGGACGGCATCGATCTGGCCAGGAAGCTCATAGACGACGGCGCGGCCTACGGGAAGCTGACCGCACTGAAGGAAGCATCGAACCTATGAGCGACATATTGGATACGATAGCGTCCTATGCGGAGCAGAGGGTCGAGGAGGCCAGACGGAAGGTCCCTCTCGCCGTCCTCAAGGAACAGGCCAGATGCATGGTTCGTGAGACGGGGTTCCCCTTCGAGAAGGCATTGTCCCGGAAGGACGTATCCTTCATCTGCGAGGTCAAGAGGGCATCCCCGTCCAAGGGTCTCATCGATCCGGACTTCCCGTATCTGGATATAGCCAGGGAGTACGAGGCCGCCGGTGCGGCCGCCATATCCGTCCTCACCGAGCCGAAATGGTTCATGGGCAGCGACAGGTATCTGAAGGAGATCTCGTCCCAGGTGTCCATACCCTGCCTCAGGAAGGACTTCGTCGTGGACGAGTACATGATCTACGAGGCCAAGGTCCTGGGGGCATCGGCCGTGCTCCTGATATGCTCCATCCTGGACGAGGAGCGTCTTAGATACTACATCAAGACCGCGGACAGTCTGGGTCTTTCCGCCCTCGTCGAAGCGCATACGGCATCGGAGATACAGATGGCCGTCGGGTGCGGTGCGAGGGTGATCGGCGTGAATAACCGCAACCTCCGCGATTTCACCGTGGATGTGGGCAACAGCGTGATGCTCAGACGTCTGGTGCCTCCGGACATATTGTTCGTGGGGGAGAGCGGCATAAGCGGTCCGGAGGACGTGGAAGCCCTCCGCAGGGCCGATGTCGACGGTGCCCTCGTAGGGGAGTCCATGATGCGTGCGGAGGACAAAAAAGAGATGCTGAGGTTCCTGAGGGGATACCGATGACCCGTATCAAGTTCTGCGGTATCAGGAGGGAGGAGGATGTCGGATATGTGAACCTCGTCCGTCCGGATTATGCGGGCTTCGTCCTGGCCCCCGGATTCAGGAGGACGGTGTCGGCGCAGGAGGCGGGAAGGCTCTCGTCCCTTCTGGATGAAGGGATCGTACCGGTCGGGGTGTTCGTGGACGAACCCCCGGAGAATGTGGCGAGGCTGTTGGAGGACGGTACGATATCCATCGCGCAGCTGCACGGCATGGAGGACGAGGAGTATCTGTCCAGGCTCAGGGACCTCACATCTGGCACATTGATGAAATGTTTCCAGGTATCATCCCGCGGGGATGTGGAGGCCGCATCGTGCTGCAGTGCGGACCTGGTCATGCTGGACAACGGGACCGGCACGGGGAAGGCCTTCGACTGGTCCCTCGCAGAAGGTCTAGGAAGGGATTTCTTCCTCGCAGGGGGCCTGGACCCCTCCAACGTGGGGGAAGCGATAAAGAGGATGCATCCGACGGCCGTGGATACCAGTTCCGGTATCGAGACCGACGGTTTCAAAGACTATGAGAAGATGGAAGCGTTCGTTAAGGCCGTACGGTCGGCGGACGGAGAATGACGATAAGAGGACATCACTATGACAAATCCTAACGGAAGATTCGGCGACTACGGGGGCCAATACATGCCTGAGACCCTCATGAACGCCGTTATAGAGCTCGAACAGGCATATGACAGATACAAGGACGACCTGGGATTCAAACAGGAGCTCGACACCCTTCTGACCGAGTACGCCAACAGACCCAGCAGGCTGTATTTCGCCGAGAAGATGACCAAGGACCTCGGCGGTGCGAAGATCTACCTCAAGAGGGAGGACCTCAACCATACCGGCGCCCACAAGATAAACAACGTCCTGGGACAGGCCCTTCTGGCGAAGAAGATGGGTAAGACCCGTCTCATAGCGGAGACCGGCGCGGGACAGCACGGTGTCGCCACGGCCACCGCGGCCGCCCTGTTGGGCATGGAATGCGTCGTCTTCATGGGGGTCAAGGACATGGAGAGGCAGGCCCTCAACGTATACAGGATGAGACTGCTGGGGGCGGAGGTCAAAGGAGTATCCACAGGTACTGGCACATTGAAGGATGCCGTCTCCGAGGCCATGAGGGAGTGGACCTCCCGCATTGCCGACACCCACTACTGTCTCGGATCCGTCATGGGTCCACATCCGTTCCCGACCATCGTCCGCGACTTCCAGTCCGTGATCGGGAAGGAGATCAGGCAGCAGCTGATGGAGAAGGAGGGACGTCTCCCCGACATGCTCATCGCATGTGTGGGAGGGGGGTCAAACGCCATCGGTACCTTCTACGACTTCGAGAAGGACGAGAGCGTCAGACTCGTAGGATGCGAGGCCGCCGGGAAGGGGATAGACACCCCCGATACCGCGGCCACGCTCAACACCGGCAGGGTCGGCATCTTCCACGGGATGAAGTCCTATTTCTGTCAGGACGAGTACGGGCAGATCGCTCCTGTGTATTCCATATCGGCGGGTCTCGACTATCCCGGCATAGGTCCGGAACACGCTTGGCTTCACGACATACACAGGGCCGAATACGTCGCCATAACGGATGAAGAGGCCGTCAACGCATTCGAATACCTCTCCCGTACGGAAGGGATAATCCCCGCCATAGAATCCGCCCACGCCCTCGCCTACGCCATGAAGGTGGCGCCTACGATGGACAAGGACAAGATAATCGTGGTCACCGTCTCCGGAAGGGGGGACAAGGACTGCGCCGCCATCGCCAGATACAGAGGGGTGTATATCCATGAGTGATATCGCCAAAGCGTTCGACCACGGAAAGGCGTTCATCCCGTTCATCACCTGCGGGGACCCGGACCTGGAGACGACCGCGGAGATAGTCAGGGCCATGGCGGCCGCCGGCGCCGACCTCATCGAACTCGGTATCCCCTTTTCCGATCCGACCGCGGAGGGTCCGGTCATACAGGGGGCCGACCTCAGGGCGCTGACCGGGGGGACCACTACCGACAAGATATTCGACCTGGTCAAGGACCTGAGGAAGGACGTGGGGATACCCATGATCTTCATGACCTATGCCAACGTGGTGTTCTCCTACGGGTGCGACAGGTTCTGCAGGAATGCATCGGAGGCCGGGATAGGCGGTCTCCTCCTCTGCGACGTCCCGTTCGAGGAGAAGGGGGATTTCGAACCGTACTGCGACAGATACGGGATCGACCTGATCTCCATGATCGCCCCCACGTCGGAGGACAGGATAGCGATGATTGCCAAGGAGGCCAAGGGATTCCTGTACATCATATCCTCCCTGGGGGTCACCGGTGTGAGGAAGGAGATCACCACCGACCTGGCACCCATGGTGGAGCACATCAGACGGAATACGGACATCCCGTGCGCTATCGGCTTCGGGATATCCACCCCCGAGCAGGCCAGGAAGATGGCGTCGGTGGCGGACGGAGCGATCGTCGGCAGCGGAATAGTCCGTATAATCGAGAAATACGGAAAGGACTCGCCGGAGCACGTCGCCGAGTACGTCAGGTCCATGAAGGACGCCATAAGGGATCTTTGACCCGATATCCGTCCGGAACGTCCCCGGACGGATCCAACATATTTTTTTGATGAATAGGAAAGGTCCCGGGTGACGGGGGATCTCCCCGTCGGAGTGGTGACCCCGACCTCCCGGCAGAGAACATTTGCGATGGCAGTCGCAGACCGGGAGGTCGTTTTGTGGAGGATTCCGGCTGAAACATCGTTTCATCCGGCAGCAGTTTCAGTTTACGAGAGCTGTACCGTCTTCCCGGTACTCTCCGTGCCTTTGATCTCGTCCGCCTTGTCGGCGGCCCTTCTCTTCACGATCATAGGTGCGTCCATGACGAAGTTGTCTATCGACTTGACGACGGACATGTTGACCATGGAGAGAGCGTCCCCCATGGTGGAGACGCCTTCGTGTGTCAGGGACTTGTCGTTGAAGACCTGTACGAGATACGGGCACCTCGCATGCAGAGACCTGTGTCCCTCGGCGGCCTTGACCGCCCTGTCCTCCTCGAAGGAGAACGGCATGATGTCGATGGCGGCCACGGTCACTCCGACGCGGTTGCAGAGTTCTGCGATGACAGGTGCGGCACCGGTCCCGGTACCTCCGCCCATTCCGGCGACGATGATGGCCATGTTGTAGCTGCTTACGGCACTCATGATCTCGGATTCGTGAATCTGTGCGCATTTCTTTCCGAGGGCGGGGTCGCCTCTGGTCCCGAGACCCTTGGTGACCTCTTTGCAGATGTATATCCTGTTGTCGGCGGAGGTCTCCTCGAGGGCCTTCTTGTCGGTATTTATGGCAATGACTCCGACACGGCTCATCTTCCCGTAGAGCATAGAGGCTATCCTGCAGCCTGCACCGCCCACTCCGATGACCGCTATGCGCGGGTCTCCGGAGACGGCGACATCCGACAGGACGTTCTCCCTCGCTTCCTCAGTTGTTATCATTCTGCATCCCCCATCTGGTGATTCTTATGGTGTGCGGATGTTCTGTATAGGCGGATCCCTTATCCCGAGGGTCCGCCCCCATCCCTTCTGACTGGCTGGCCTTTTCACATCATCCGCGAGGCTTCCTGAGCAGCCTTGAAGGCGTTGGTCTTGGTGTTCTCCAGGGATTCCTGGGGAATGAGGTCCGACATGACGAGCTGCCTGATGTAGCTCTCTTCGTCGAAGATCACGCCTTCCTTCTTCAGGTTCTCCATAGCCTGGATCAGTACCTCGCTGAGGCGGACGTAAATCCCATCCTCGCCTGCCTCAGCAGGTACTTTTTTGTCGGCTATGTAGCCACGGATGGCATCGCGTATGAAAGACGAAATGGTGACGTCGAGATCGTTCTCTTCCATGAAGTCTTGGATGAGTTGCATGTCCTCGCTGGACAGTCTCACCGAGATCTTCACACCTTCTTCGCCTGTCATGTCGATGCTTCCTTTGCAAGTTGCAGAGTTTCCCATCCCCGTTGCTTGCAATTCTATAATACGGTTAAGATATATAAAATATCGGACGTGTGTCCCACATATTCGGGGTTTTTGTCGGACAATGGGGGACATTGTAGGGCCGATCCCTCCATAGAAAGGAGGTATCCGCATCCAATCCCGTAGTTTTTCTCTACATTACCCCAATATGTTACATGTATTTGAATCATAGCGTGTTATTTTTTCTCGCAGAAATCTCTTTATACTTTGTTTGTCCGCCGTTACGTCAGACGAAGGGGTGGTACACCGGACCCCCATCCGCCGTGTCGGGGACCCCAGGTCTCCCGGTTATCGGATTATTTATATTATACCATACAATCGCGCGCGTTATAGAAAGGTGAACAAATGAGCCGCGACTACGCCGAGATGGAGAAGAAGTGGCAGTCCAAATGGGCTGAGAAGAAACTGAACGAGTCCGAGAGGCAGGACGGGAAACCCAAGTTCATGCTGATCTTCGCATACCCGGGTCTTACCGGATACCTCCATGTTGGACATCTCAGGGGATACACGTACGCCGACGCCCTCGGCAGGTACAAGAGGATGACCGGATACAACGTCCTCTTCCCCGTGGGGACCCATGCCACCGGGAACGGGGCCATCTCCCTCGCCAGCAAGATCGCCAGGAAGGACGAGAAGACCGTCGACTATCTTCTGAGGAACGGATGCCCCGAGGAGGAGATCGACAAGCTCAAGGAGCCCATGGATGTGGTGAACTTCTTCAACAACGTCTATCAGAACGACTATTGGAAGAGGTTCGGTTTCCTCGCCGACTGGAGGAGGTTCACCTGCACCCTGTATCCCGACTATGGGAAGTTCATCGAGTGGCAGTTCACCAAGCTGAAGGAGAAGGGCCTGCTGGTCCAGAAGCCGTACTACGCCCCCTTCTGCCCCGTCCACGGCCCCGTCGCCGTGGATCCGAGCGAGACCGACATATCCAAGGGCGGTCTGGCCGAGACCCAGGAGTATACCCTCCTGAAGTTCTGGTGCGAGGAGAGGAAGTTCTTCCTCGTGGCGGCCACCCTCCGTCCCGAGACCATCTTCGGACAGGTCTGCTTCTGGGCGAGGCCCGATATGGAATACTCCATAGTCGAGAAGGACGGGGAGAGATGGGTCGTCTCCCCGCAGTGCGCGGAGAAGATGTCCCTGCAGTTCGACGGAGTGGAGGAGGTCGGGAGGATCGCCGGGAAGGACCTCATCGGTCTGACATGCACCGCCCCCATGATCCACAAGCAGATCCCCGTGTTCCCGGCCGACTTCGTCGACCCCGACGTGGGTACCGGGCTCGTTACCTCCTGCCCGTCCGATGCACCCGACGATTGGAACTCCCTGCAGGTCGCCAAGGCGAATCCCGAACTGACGGAGAAGTACGGAATACCGAAGGACATCGTCGATGCGGTCGTACCCGTCTCCATAATATCGATCAAAGGATACGGGGACTTCCCCGCCCAGTCCATAATCGAGAAGATGAAGATCCCCTCCGTGAAGGACCCTGCCAAGTTCAGGGAGCTGATGGACGAGGCCAAGAAGCAGGTCTACAAGGACGGATACCACATGGGTGTCATGAAGGACGTCTGCGGCGAGTTCTCTGGGATGCGCGTCGAGGAGGCCAAGGATAAGATCCAGCAGGCCATGCTCGCATCCAAGGAGGCCGAGATATTCAGGGACCTCACGGAGGAGGTCGTCTGCAGGTGCGGACAGAGGGTCCACATCAAGAGGATCGACGACCAGTGGTTCATCAACTACGCCGACAGGCAGCTCACAGACTCCACCAAGGAGCACTGCAGGGACATGACCATCTTCCCCGCCCAGTACTACGAGAACGTGCAGGGCGTCCTCGATTGGTACAGGGAGAGGGCGTGCGTCAGGCTCGGCAACTGGCTCGGGACCAGGTTCCCCTTCGACAACAAGTGGATCATCGAGGCCATCTCGGACTCCACCCTGTACCCCCTGTTCTACACGATCTCCCTGTACTCCAACACCAAGCAGATAACCCCCGAGCAGATGACGCCCGAGTTCTTCGACTACGTCGTCCTCGAGAAGGGGGAACCGTCCGCCGTCGCAGGAAGCACCGGTATAGACCAGGAACTGCTGGAAAAGATCCGCAAGGACGTCCACTACTGGTATCCTCTGGATATCAACCTGGGAGGCAAGGAGCACATGACCGTCCACTTCCCGGTCTTCCTCATGAACCACAGGGCCATCCTGCCTGACGACATGCAGCCCAAGGGCATCATAGTCAACTGGTACGTCACCGGCAAGAACAAGGACAAGATCTCCAAATCCAAGGGTGGTGCGCAGCCCATACCCGGTGCGGTCGCCAAGTTCGGTGCCGACAGCATGAGGCTATACTACGCCCACGTCGCGAGCATGTTCGTCGATGTGGAGTGGGACGAGGACCTGGTATTCACCTACAAGCAGAAGCTCGAGAACATCATGTCCTCAGTGGAGGACCTCATCAATGCGGAGGCCGACGTGCCTTCCGGGGACATCGACGCATGGCTGCTCTCCAGGTTCAACACCCATGTCTCGGAGATCAGGGCCGCCATGGACAGGTACGACCTCAGGCAGATGGCCACCGTCGTCTATTACGACATGTCCAACGACATGCGCTGGTATGCCCGCCGCGGCGGGAAGAACAGGGAGACCGTCATGCAGGCCCTCCGCATATGGATCAACGCCATGATGCCCATAACCCCGCACGTCGCGGAGGAGCTGTGGTCCGAGGCAGGGTTCGAGGGACTGGTCTCCGAGGCCCAGTTCCCCGAGGCCGACGATTCCAAGAGGAATGCCGCCGCGGAGTACGGCGAGGGACTCGTACAGGAGGTCATCGGCGACGTCAACGAGATCAAGAAGATGGCGAAGACCGAGGTGTCCAAGGCGGTCATCTACACCACTCCCATGTGGAAGGTCGGCGTGATGAAGGACGCCATCGCCATGGCGGAGGCCGGAAACCTGACCATCCCGGACCTCACCAAGAGATGCATGGCCGACAAGAATCTGAAGAAGAGGGGTAAGGAGACCTCCGACTTCGTCAAGAAGATAGCCGTGGACCTCATGAGATCCAATCTGAAGGACAAGAAGGCCCTCGCAGACCTCGACGAGGAGGTCCTCCTGAAGTCCGCCAAGGACTTCATCGCATCGGAGACCGGTATGGAGATCGAGATCTACGGAGCCGACGAGGAGGACAAGTTCGACCCCTCCAACAAGGCCCGTGTAGCGGTCCCCGGAAGGCCCGCCATCTACCTCTGCTGACGGGAAGGCCGGCCTCGGGCCGGTCCCTTCCGTCATGAAATCGTTTTCATTCCTTTTTGCACATGCTGTCTATGAATCCGGCGGTGAATAGGGGATAATGTTCCACCCCGTTTTCGTCCACCCGGATGTCCCCGTCTTCCAGTTTTATGAAACGGGTGATCGGCCCTTTTTCTTTGGCCATGTTGTCGAGGGTCCTGGAGGTCCTGTCCTTTCCGGATTTTACCTCCATCGCCGCGATCTCCTCTCCCAACTGGACTATGAAGTCTATCTCCCTCCTCCCGTTATGCATGTAGTAGAGTCTGCGTCCGGATGCCGCTATGGCGTCTGCGACCACGTTCTCGGTCACACCGCCTTTGTTTACAGAGGGATGTTTGAGAAGGATGGATCTTCTTGTTTCCACAGGATACATGTTCATAAGCATACCCGTGTCCGACATGTATACTTTGAACGAATCGATGAACATGTTGGATTCCAGAGGGAATGTCGGTTGTTTCAGATTATAGCAGTATTCTATAAGTCCCGCTTCATACAGCCACAGCAGGTTTCCTGCATACTTTCTTGTCGACGGATTGTTTCCTTCCATCACATCGGCATAGACGAATTTCTTGTTGGTTTTGGTAAGCTGTGCGGGTATGGAATCAAGGCAGGCACGGGTCTTTACCCTGTCGGATGCGCTCGAGTATGTGGCTATGTCCGATTTGGTGACACTCAGGATGTTCTTTACGACGTCTGCTGCAAGATTGAAATCCTTCTTCTCTATGAATGTGGTGACGGCTTTGGGCATTCCGCCTATTATCATATATTGATCGAACAGGTCGGTCATGGCTTTCATCAAGGGTGCGGAGAGGGGCGTTTTCTCGGATATGCATGATTTCACCTCCTCGATCACCTTTTCATCAAGACCCATCCCCCAGACAAATTCCTCGAAATCCAGGGGCCTGAGGGTCATGTCGGTCTCATATCCTACTGGGAATGACGGTACTTTTTTCAGATTAACACCCAGAAGGGACCCGGAAGCGATGACGTCGTATCTTCCATCGACAGCAAAGGCTTTCAGTGCGGTTCTGGCACGGGGACAGTTCTGTATCTCGTCCAATATCAATAAGGTGGATCCCTCTTCGAATTTGAACCCTGTGCGGAGTCCGCTCAAAAGCATGGTTATGTGGTCTACATTGAGATTCCCGTCGAATGCGGATTTCAGGTCCTCGTCGATGTCGAAGTTTATGTATACGGTATTCTTGTAATTGTCTTCTCCGAATTTCCTTATTATGTAGGTCTTGCCTACCTGCCTGGCGCCCTTTATCAGAAGACATGTGCCGTTCTTGGCTTTTTTCCATTCCAGGATCGAATCGTATATCTTTCTCCTAAGCACGATAGACGATGTGGTTGCGAGTATAAATATTCAACTTTTATGCATGTTTTTGAAAGTAAATATTCAAGTTTTTGTAAGTTTTAAAATATAAATATTCAACTTTTATGCATGTTTTTGAAAGTAAATATTCAACTTTTGTGCAAATATGGAGGTATAAGGATCAGGTATGGTTTGACGGTCGTCCCTGCCGGGAGGCCACGGCCCTTCTGTGCTAATGCAGAATACCGGGGTTGGAGAAGTGCGGACTATGCGTCGTATTTGGAAGATCCGAGGACAGATGCGGCCGGTCGGCGATATGTATGTGCCAGCGTCACTCCGGGGGATTCTCCCCCCATGCCCTGAACAGGTTCTGCTCCACGCCGGCCTGCATGAGGCACCTGCCGACGACGAATCCGACGATGTCGTCTACCGTCTTGGGTTGGGGATAGAAGGCGGGGTTCGCATCCATTATGACGACCCCGAGTCTGGCGAGCTTCAGTTCGTTCTCCAGCATTATGGCGCTCTTCGGGGTCTCCCTCACCACGAGGACGGTCTTCCTCTGTTCCTTTATGGCGCACATGACCGCCCTCGAGACCAGGGTGTCGGCTATCCCGCAGGCGAACTTCGCCACCGAGGACTCCGTACAGGGTGCGACGAAAAGAACGTCGTACCGGAAGGACCCGGATGCGATGGGGGCGGCGAGCTCGTCGTCGGAATAGACGGCGTCCGCCATCCCTTCGACCTGTTCCACCGAATACCCCGTCTCGGCCGGGATTATCCTCTTCGCCGTCTCCGACATCACGAGGATCCTCTCTCCGGGGAGCTCCTGCAGGAGCCTGACCCCGTAGAGGGCCCCGGACGCACCGGTGATGGCGACGACGGACCTCACTTCAGCCTCACCGTCTCCAGATTCTGGGGGGCGACCGTCTGGATGTTGTACTTCTTGTAGATGGAGGAGGCGAGGTCGGTACATTTCCTGTCCTCCCCGTGGCCGATGATGATCTTGTCGGGCCGCGGGTCGAGTTTCCTGATGTACTCCATCATCTGCTTCCTGTCCGAGTGTCCGGAGAATCCGTCGACGGTCTCGCGGTTCATCTTGATCTCGACGGTGATCTGCTTGCCCTTGGAAGGCAGGGTGATCTCCGTCCTTCCCCTCTGGATGGTCCTTCCCAGACTGTTCTCGCTCTGGTATCCGACGAACAGGAGCCAGTTCCTGGGGTCGTCCGCCCATTCCCTGAAGTACTCGAGGACGGGCCCTCCGGACATCATACCGCCGGTGGCGAGGACGATGCACGGGTCGGGGGAGTGGCATATCTCCTCCCTCATGTCGGCGGTCTCCACCCTGTGGAAGATCGGGGAGAGGAAGGGGTTCTCGTTCTTCTGGAATATCTGGGTCCTCAGCTGGGTGTTGAGGTACTCGGGGTATGCGGTGTGGATGGCGGTAGCCTCCCAGATCATACCGTCGAGGTACACGGGCAGCGGCGGGATGGCCTCCGTCCTCTCCAGTTCCTCTATGACGAGCATGACCTCCTGGGAACGGCCGACGGCGAAGACGGGGATGAGGATCTTACCGCCGTGGGTACAGGCCTCCTTGATGTACTCCCCGAGCTGTTCGGACGCGTCGTGCCTGGAGGGCTGGTAGTCGTTGTGGCCTCCGTATGTGGATTCGATGACCAGGGTCTCCAGCCTGGGGAACTTGGTGTTGGCGGGGTTGAAAAGCCAGGTCTTCTCGTATTTGGTGTCGCCGGTAAAGGCGATGTTATGCAGCCCCTCCCCCACGTGGAAGTGGGCGATGGCGGACCCGAGGATGTGTCCCGCGTTGTGGAATGTGAGTCTCACGTCGGGTGCGATGTCGGTGGTGGAACCGTATTTGAGGGGGATCGTGTGGAGGATCTCCTTCCTGACGTCCTTCGCATCGTAGAGGTTCTTCTTCGCCTCGCCGTATGCGAGTTTGATGTTGTCGAGCTGCAGCAGGGCCATGAGGTCCCTGGTGGGCTCGGTGCAGTACACCGGCCCCTCGTACCCGTATTTGAACAGGGCGGGAAGGGTCCCGCAGTGGTCGAGGTGGGCGTGGGTGATGACGACCGCATCGATGTCGGTGATGGGGTTCGCCTCGGGGATGGCGAAGTAGGGAGTGGCGTCGGACCCGGGGTCGAGGCCGCAGTCGATGAGGATCTTGCTGTTCCTGGTGGTGAGGAGGGAAGCCGACCTCCCTACCTGCCTGAAACCTCCCATGGTGGTGACTCTGACCCACTGCTCGCCCTCGATGACGGGACGCACGAGGTTCCTCGCGACCTTCTTGAGCATGGCGGAGCGCTCGTCCTTGCTGTACCTGAGGTATCCCCTGACGTCCGAGATGGTCTTGGACGGTATCGGAGGGGACCTCATGACCTTGACGTTCCATCCGGATTCCTTCTTCAGGGCGGACAGGATCTCCTGGTCGTTGATGGCGCCGGGGTTGATGGCCTCCACGAAGGCCTGTCCGGTATCGGATTGGAAGTTGATGTCCGTGACCTCGGCCGAATCGGGGATCATGGAACGGATCTTCTTCTCCACCTTGTCCGGGTCCTCCAGGGTGGACGGGTCCGGTCTGATGTCGACCCTCCTCCTCACGCTCATGGCCATGTTCTTGGCCACGTCGACGTTTCCGGAGAACTCGTCGTAGTTCCTCACGTATATGGCCACTATGGGGCCCTCGAACTCGATGGACGAGATGTCCATGTTGGAGGGGGCCAACCCCTTCACCTGCTCCCTGAGGCTGTCGAATAGTCTGTCTGGGTTCATTTTAATCGGCTTCTTTGAAAGATATATCGGAATTTTGTATCGAAAATCGAAAGGGAAGGGGTTTTTCCGGATGGAGGGTGTTTCGCCCTCAGTTCGGGTACTTGAACCCGAGCTCCTCGCAGCGCGCCTTGATGTCCTCCTGGGGGACCCACTCGTAACCTTTGGGCCCGATGTAGAGGATCAGCATGCCGTCGCCGGTGTAGTTGTCCCTGCGCCTGGCGGCGTTGAGGCCGGCGATGGCTACGTCGATGCCCTCCTTCTTGGTCATGTCGGGCTTGTAGAGGGTCTCCAGCGCACCGTAGGCGGTGATGGAGCCGGATCCGGAGGATGTGTAGTCGTCCTCGATGACCCCTCCAGCGCCGTCCACGCTGAAGACGTGGCCGCCGGTGCGGTCGTATCCTGCGAGTATGGGACCGAGATAGAAACCCTGGCGGATGACGGAGCCCATGAGGGTGGCGGCCGTCTGCACGGACATGGGGGCGCCCTTCTGCATGGTGTAGATGGAGATCTGACTCTGCATGTATCTGACCATGAGCTGTGCGTCGCCCACGAGTCCGGAGATGGTCATTCCCAGGTTGTCGGCGAGGGGGTAGACCTTCTGAACGTGGCTGTTGGCGATGAGGTTGTTCATGGTCGCCCTCTGATCGGTGGCAAGGATCACACCGTCTTTGATTTTCATTCCGATGGTGGTCGTTCCCGTCTTGACAACATTATCAGATTCAACGTTAGCGTTCATTCTTCTTACCTTCGTTCAATAAATGACCGAAAAGAACTCCGGGCATGCTGCTCGGGCGTTATGGATGGAGTAATAGTGTCCTTCTAATTAAGGTTTAGGTATCGGTTCCGGGGTTCCGTCCACACAATACGCAGGATGATGGCTTCAGACGGGGACATCATCCCTTTTCTGTAGCGAAACGACCTATGTGTCCGTGCACGGGGTCCGATGTATATCGGCATGTCATGTCCCGACACGATCCGACACATGCCGAGGTTCACGGTTTCGAAGATCGTGTATGCTGTTCATGTGACGGCGTTGGTGACGGCATGGTCCTCGGCGACGGCGACGTCACCTTCACCGCCGTGTTCGACAGCACCGTGAGAAAGTACGCCTACACCGTCGAATATGTGGATGGTGACGGGAACACCCTGGCGGACCCGGTGTGCGGTACCGCCGACTACGGCTCCACGGTCGATGCAGAGTCAAGGACATAGTCGGTTACACAGCCCCCTCGAAGACGGTCATGGTGTTCGTCTCCGAAGACGAATCGAAGAACGTCGTCACCTACGTCTACACGATCATCGTCTATACCATAACATTCGACGACGGCACCGTGCAGACAGACGTCAAATACACCGTGAAGGACTCCTCGGTCGACGAACCTCCGATAACGAAGAAGAAGGGATACGCAGGCGTCTGGGAGGAGTACGTCCTCGACCTCACCGACAAGACGGTGAAGGCGGTATACACCGCCGAGTCCTATCATGTGGAGTTCATCTCCGACGGTGCCGTCTTCTTCGCATACGGCCTCGAATACGGGAAGGAGATAACCCTGCCCTCCCGCATCCCGTCCAAGGATGCGGACGTCCGTTACGTCTACACCTTCTCCGGCTGGGACGGTTATACTGAGGACATGACCGTCGACGGAGACATCACATTCGTCGCGGTGTTCTTCAGGACGGCCGCCGTCGCGGAGGACGGTTCCGACCTTGCAGTGAACGTGGACGAGGACAATGCGGTATTCTCCTCCGACACCATCTCGGACGTCTTAAGTAAGGCGGAGTCCGACCCCTCCGTCACCATGACGGTCTCCGTCGGCTACGGGGTCGTCGTCTTCGACAACGGTTCCCTCAGAAGCCTCGGATCCTCCGAAGCCACCCTGGAGCTGTACGTCTTGGATCCAGACGACATGACCCAGACGGTCAGGGATGTCGTCGGCGATAACGTGGCGTACAGCATATCCTTCGGTCCCAACAAGGCGTTCGGCGGCATCGTCACCGTGACCGTCCCGTATGTATTGGCCGAAGGGAAGGACCCGGACAATCTGGTCGTATATTACGTGGCGGAAGACGGGACCGTGGAGGAGATCCCCTGCACCTACTCGGAAGGGTACGTGACCTTCTCCACCGACCACTTCTCGGTCTATGCGGTGATGTACGGGGAGTCCTATGACGTATTGCGGAGACTGTGCTGCTGGCACTTATCGCCGCCATGATCGTGATGCCGGCGGTCACATTCCTTTCGCGGAGGAGGGCGGTCGGAAGGTCCGTCTGAATAAACGATACATGTGGCGGTGAGCCGGTGGCGTTCCACCCTCACCGCCGTATCGTGCAGGCCGAGCCTCACCCGATACATGGTCATGTTCGCGTTTCCTCTCCGCAATCCTTCGGCCGCAGAGATGTTCCTCGGTGATATCGAGGATGCGGTCGGTTCTTTGGAGAGGTTCCCATATGCCCACATGGTGAGGCCGGGTTCCAATGCGGCTGGCCGATGCGAGGAGTGTCAATCTTCTACTGCCAAGAGTGCTGTCCATTCCATATCATCAAATATGGAGTCCAAGACTGTGAGGGTCGTCAGAGTAGCAAAACACCGACGGCACATCATATCCCCAGCGGTCACCGATCAGATTATATGGCTCCCGGCTCCTCCCCGGGTACCGCTTCCGGCCTTCTCTCTCGGATTGCCTTATCAACAATGCATTATCTCCACATGTGTCAGATACCTATGGTCCCATGAGTATGGATGGTTGTATAATCCAACATCTTTCAAGTTATTGATAGTACCTTTTTTATGGGTTCAAGATATGGCAGTCCCGATAGGGAATTCCATGGAAATAGAGCAGTGGTTAGGCGCGGACAACAAACTCGGGATAGACATTTGGAACAAGAAATACTGCTACAACGGCGAGACCTTCGAGCAGTGGCTCGACAGGGTCTCCGAGGGTGACAAGGCGGTGAGGAAGCTCATCGAGGAGCAGAAGTTCCTCTTCGGCGGGAGGATCCTCGCCAACAGGGGCCTCCAGAAGACCGGGCTCAAGGTCACCTTCTCCAACTGCTATGTGGTGCAGCCTCCCGAGGATTCCATCGAATCCATCTTCGAATGTGCCAGCAAGGCCGCCAGGACGTTCAGCTACGGCGGCGGGGTCGGAATAGACCTCTCCAAGCTGGCACCTCGCGGCGCCAGGATCAACAACACCGCCTCCGAGACCTCGGGTGCGGTCTCCTTCACAGACCTCTATTCCATGGTAACCGGCCTCATCGGGCAGCACGGGAGGCGCGGGGCCCTTATGCTCACCCTCTCCTGCGAACATCCCGACCTCGAGGAGTTCATGGCCGTCAAGACCGATGTCGACAGGGTCACCAAGGCCAACATGTCCATCCGCGTCACCGACAAGTTCATGGAGTGCGTCCGCGACCACGAGACGTTCGTGCAGACGTTCGTCCGTCCCGAGACCAACGACACGGTCACCAAGAACCTTGACGCATACGACTTCTTCAAGAAGCTCTGCTATGCCAACTGGGACTATGGGGAGCCCGGCTGCCTGTACTGGGACAGGATCAGCAAGTGGAACCTCCTCTCGGAGTTCCCCGACTACGAATACGCCGGTACCAACCCCTGCGCCGAGGAGCCCCTCCCCGCCGGAGGCAGCTGTCTCCTCGGCAGCATGAACCTCTCCGCCTTCGTCAAGAACGGGGTCTTCGACGAAGAGGACTTCAAGAAGTCCGTGAGGATCTGCGTCAGGGCGCTCAACGACGTCCTCGACGAGGGCCTCCCCCTCCACCCCCTGCAGGAGCAGAGGGAGTCCGTCACCAACTGGAGGCAGATCGGACTCGGCATCATGGGTCTGGCCGACATGCTGATCAAAATGGAGATGGTCTACGGTACCAAGGAGGCCATGGACTTCTGCCACAGGCTCGGATTCATAATGGCCGACACCGCCATCAGCGAATCCGCCTTGATCGCCAAGGAGAAGGGCATGTTTCCCAAGTGCGTGATAGACCAGGTCCTCGCCTCCCCCTACTTCCGCGAGAACACCTCCGAGGAGACCAGGGAGCTGGTCAGGCAGTACGGTCTGCGCAACTCCCAGCTGCTGACCATCGCCCCCACCGGGACGCTGTCCACCATGCTGGGTATCTCCGGAGGGATCGAGCCCATCTTCGCCACCCACTTCGAGAGGAGGACCACCTCCCTCTCCGACCACGACGAATACTACACGGTGTACCCGCCGGTGGTCAAGGACTACATCGACAAGCACCATCTCAAGGACGACACCCAGCTGCCGGCCTGGTTCGTCACCGCCCAGAACCTGGATTACAAGCAGCGTCTGAACCTCCAGGGGACCTGGCAGATGCACATAGACGCGAGCATCAGCTCCACCGTTAACCTGCCCAAGGACTTCCCGGAGGCCGACGTCTACGGCCTGTACATCTACGCCTGGCAGATCGGATGCAAGGGCGTCACCGTCTTCAGGGACGGATGCAAGCGTCTGAGCATCCTCACCCCCAAGGAGAAGGAGGAGAAGAAGAAACAGGAGGCCGAGAAGAAGGAGACCGCCGTGGAGAAGGCCATCGCCCCCAACAGGGGAGTGGTCAAGACCGTCGCCGACAACGTCATCGGGAAGAAGAGGAAGCTGATGACCGGCTGCGGGAGCCTGCACTGCACCGCATTCTTCGACCCCAAGACCGGGGATCTGATGGAAGTCTATCTGAACAAGGGGTCCACCGGAGGATGCAACAACTTCATGATCGGCCTCTCCAGGATGATCTCCCTCGCCGCCAGGAGCGGATGCGACGTCTACTCCATAGTGGACCAGCTCAAGTCATGCGGATCCTGTCCCTCGTTCGTCGTCAGGACCTTCACCAAGAAGGACACCAGCAAGGGGTCCTGCTGCCCCATGGCGGTCGGATGGGCCCTCATCGACATGTACGAGGAGATGCAGAGGCAGGTCAAGGGGTCGACCCTCATCGCCCCAGCCGCCGATCCTACACCCAAGAAGAAGGTCCTCAACCCGTGTCCCAAGTGCGGCGACGAGCTCACCTTCCAGGGCGGCTGCAACATCTGCAAGTCCTGCGGATGGACCAAGTGCGAGTGAAACATAAGGGGGTCATGGCCGGGGGTCGACTCCTCCGGCCGTATCCCAGTCTTCTACGAAACTATATTTCAGAGGTCGTGCGGCGGTCGGTACCTGCTCTCCTTGAGCACGATGCCTTTCTCGAACCCGCCGCGTTCCTTCCTTTTCCTGTCGCGGATGCCCATCAGTTCCCCTTCGGTGACACCGAGGTATGATGCGAGTCCGAACAACACCTCCATGACGTCCGCCAGCTCCTCCGGGTCCCTGCTCTCCCGGAATTCCTCCGTCTCCTCGTCGAGTTTCCTGTCCAGATATCCGAACAGATCCTCCCCGGTTACGGTCTCCGTCCTGCAGGTGCCTCCGTTCCCGATTATTATCTCCGGTATCCTGTCCCTGACCAGCTTGTCGTATCCCGTCATTCCTTCGATTGAAAAATAGTTTCGGAGGCTACTAGTTAGAACACTGAATATAGCCTCCGATTCAGTTCAGGATAGATTTCGAACTGAGGTTGTTAACCTCAACTCCGCAAAATAGGGAATATATTGAGTCCTAATGCGGAGTCAAGCTTTTCCAATTTAGCAGGAAGTTCGTAATCAACGATACCGGACTCCATTTCGACCGCACTGTGAAGTCGCCTGCATTCAGATTGAGTATATTCGCGTTTACAGGGTTATTCCCCTCTGCGCACAACTCTGTAAACAGTTCCGCGGGTGTTGCCGATTTTCTCAATCATGCCCATATCGATCATGTCGCGAAGCTGGTTGTTGATGGACAACAAGGAAACATCAGGGGCACGTTCCGAGATATAGTCTATGCTGAAATCAGATGGTGCATTCATGGCGATGTATCCCACCCTTTCGGATTTGGAAAGCTTTCCTGCCGAGATCGGAGGCAGAGACTGGTTGATGTAGATGCAGCAGTGCCCAAGATTGTGGATTATGTCCTCGATGAAGAACCTGTATCCTTCTGAATTTCCAGCCCAGCCGTCGGTACTGGATTCCAATGCTTTGAAGTGGTTATCTAGGTGGTGCAGGATGAATTTCTCCAGTGGAACATATGTCTGAACAGTTATTCCGGCACGTCCGAGGAACAGATTGAGCAGAAGCCTGTACATCCTTCCGTTGCCGTTGTTGAAGGGGGACACTGAGAAGAAATCCAATGTTGCGCATAGTGCCAGGAGAAGCCCGTCTATGCTGCTGTCATCAAAGGCATCATTATAGATCTTGCAGAAACTGGACAATACATATTTCACTTCAAGTTTGGACGCCGGATTCTGTATGGTTGTCGCAGTGCCGTATCCGTTGTGGGGACGATCATGGCTGCGGCATTTTCCTCCGTTCATGTCATACCTGGTCATCAGCCTTCTGTGAAGTTCCAGAAAATCCTCTGGAACAAGACGTTTCCTAGTCTTGAGTTCCTCGCAGAATAGTATCGCGTCGCGTTGTCCCAGGACCTTGTGTTCATCCTCCGTCCTCGGTTCCGCGGTGCCGTCTAGCAAGGCCCTGGTCCTATCACGGTCGGCCGGTATGTGTTCGATGTCGTGTGTCGAAAGTATATCCTTGTATATGCGCACGGCGGAGAATTTTTTCAAAGTAGCAGGGTATGTCTCCTTCCAGAACGACAGCCTTTCCTCGGTGATGTACAGCAATCTCAGATTGCGGTAATTTTTCTGGGATACCGGATAATCCTCGAGGAAAGAGTAGTCGAACAGCTTCATTTCGCATTCCCGATATTTTACGGATTGTAGTAATTTTTTATAATTTTTTCTTATTTTTATAACAATTAATTGGACTTATTAAACAAACAAATCCAACATACCCAGATGTTTGAAAATAGCTATAACCTGATTAATTGTTCAATCTAACTGTATTAAATATTGCCTCTAAAATCGAATCTTGGATATATTATCCAAGTGATATCATGGACAGCAAACTTATCGCAGTCATGGCCGTCGCTATCCTCGTCGTGGCCGGAAGCTCCGCAGCTTTCATCACCCTCACTAAGGATTCGGACTCCTCCGATTCCAAGGTCAGCGCCACCGTCGAGATCTACGGAAACGCAAACAACGACGCATACATCGACCAGTCCGATGTTGATCTCCTGAACACCATCGTAAGCTCCGGTACATGGGACACCAGCCTGTACCCCTACGCCGATGCCGACCTTGACGGATTCATCACCACCAAGGATGTCGAACTCGTCAAGAAGATCATCAACGAGCAGAGCTGCACCGTATACTAAACAAGAACTACTACGGCGAAGCCCAGGCACTCGACTACCCCCTCAAGAACAAGAACATCGGAGTCACCTACTGGCAGCAGGCCGAGATGATGTCCGCCCTCGGACTCTGGAGCCTTGTCAAGTGCGGACCTACCAACCTCAAATCCTGGTACAGCAACCTCTACGACCTCTCCGATGTCACCATCTACACCTCCAAGAACAACCACAACAGCGGTGTGACCGACAGCGCCATCGAGAACTTCAAGCTCAGGAACGTCGAGGTCATCATCGCCACCCCCACCGCAGCCAACCAGACCGCCCTCAAGGTCCTTCAGGACGAGGGAGTCAACGTCATATTCCTCTGGTACACTGGAGACTGGGCGATCCCCACCATGATGACCCTCGGTATCCTCCTCGGAGCCAAGGAGAAGGCACAGGCATACTATGACTACGCAAACAAGGTCGTCAAGAACATCAACGACCGTCTCGAGGGCGAGACCCGTCACACCGCCATCGTCGCAGGCGCATCCACCTCCCTCGCATCCGACGGAGTTACCACCACCGTCTCCCTCCACACCAACCCCCACGAAGGAAACTACTACTTCACCAGCCTTGTAGCAAACACCTACACCAACTCCGCAGGACTCACCGAGTACGGAGCAACCTCCAGGTCCCTCGAATGGCTTCTCAACAATGACAAGAACTTCGACTACATCGCGATCTACCTCAACCAGACCGGATTCGCCGCCGGAACCGCAACCGATGCGGGAGGAGACGGAACTATCATCTCCCAGAAGCAGTACAACGACAAGTTCGAGGCAGCAGTAGGCAACTACTCCGAGACCTCCGCCTACAAGAACGGAAACATCTTCGGAATGCCCTACGACATGCTCGGAGGAATCTCCGGATACGGACTCGTCACCACCCTTGCATACATGATCTATCCCGACCTCTTCACCAAGGAAGAGGCACAGAACCTCCTCCAGGAGTGGTTCGACAACTTCACCGTTGCCAAGATCGATGTCAAGACCCAGGGTGCCTACATCTACGACGGTACCGCATACAAAACCAGTTACAACAACTAAACACCTTAAAGGGGGAGCCAACCCCTCCCCCGGCACTTCAAAAGGAACGTATTCGCTATGGCAAGCCCGATCATCACAAAAGCAGTAGACGCATGGGTAAACAAGGAGGTCACATTCAAGGAGGAGATGGCCGAATACCGCAGAAGTACGTTCCTGAAGATAATGTTCATTCTGGTCTGCTCCGTGGGGGTGGTCCTCGTTGCAGGTTACACGCTCACCATCGGAGACTACCCCATCGGATTCTGGCACAGCTACGAGGTCCTCTGGAACCACCTTACCAACACCCCCCAGGACCATACCGAGGATTTCATCATCTGGAGGGTCAGGCTCCCCCGCATATGCACGGGAGTTATCGCCGGTGTGGGTCTGGCAATATGTGGTGCCGTGATGCAGAGCATCCTCAAGAACCCCCTCGCCGACGCATACACCACCGGAGTGTCCTCCGGTGCATCGTTCGGTGCGACGCTGGCGATCGCCATGGGATTCAACGTCGTCGGCATAGGCGGTTACGCCATTGTCGCCAACGCATTCGTCTTCTCCCTGATCCCCGTGATGGTGATCCTGGCCGTCGCGAAGATGAGGGGGGCTTCGCCCGTAACAATGATCATGGCGGGAATCGCCATCATGTACGTGTTCAACGCCACCACGACCCTGATCAAACTGTCGGTCAGCGAGGCCACGCTCGCCTCCATCTTCGACTGGTCGGTGGGATCCCTGGACAACAGCAGCTGGCAGCAGGTCTACATCATGGCCACCTTCGTCGGTTTCGGATCCCTCGTCATGCAGCTTTCGGCCAGGAAGCTGAACGTTCTCTCCACCGGTGACGAGAGCGCCAAATCCATCGGAATCAACAGCAACAGGCTCAGGATGATCTGCATGTTCGTGGTTTCCCTGATGGCCGCAAGCATCGTCAGCTTCACCGGAATGATCGGATTCATCGGACTGGTGTGCCCCCATATCGTCAGATTGCTGATCGGTTCCGACAACAGGTTCCTCATTCCCGCATCAGCGGCCTTCGGTGCCGTACTCCTCACTGCAGCCGACATGGTGGGACGTACCATCATCGCCCCCGACATGATCCCTGTCGGAGTCATAACAGCGTTCATCGGAGGTCCGATGTTCTTCTGGCTCATCGTCAAGAAAAAGAAGGAGGTGTGGTGAATGAGCATCATCCGTCTTGACCATATGTTCAGCGGCTACGGCAGCCGCACCATCCTGCATGACATCTCGTTCACCGTCGACAAACCGGAGTACATATGCGTCGTCGGCCCCAACGGTGTGGGCAAATCCACTCTGATCCGCACCCTCAACGGTCTTCTCAAACCGTCCGCCGGTACCATAGAGCTGCAGGGCCGTCCCCTTTCCGACTACACCCAGAAGGAGGTGGCCAAGATCGTCGGTTATGTTCCCGTCCTCAATTCGGACTTCAACATCATGACCGTACTCGAGACCGTTCTCATCGGACGTTATTCCCACCAGAGATGGAGGACCACCCAGGCCGACCTCGACGTGGCTTACAAGGCACTGCAGGCGATGGAGATCGAGGACCTTGCAGGCAGGCAGTTCAACGAGCTTTCGTCTGGACAGAAGCAGAAGGTATCCATCGCAAGAGGCCTCGTGCAGGAACCATCCGTCCTGATGCTGGACGAACCCACCGCTAACCTGGATATCCGCCACCAGGTTTACGTTTCCGCATTCCTCAAGGAACTGTCCCAGAGGACTCAGATCACCGTGTTCACAGTCAGTCACGACCTCAATCTCGCGTCGAAATATGCCGACCGGATAATACTGATGGAGCGTCCGGGAAAGATCTACGGCATAGGCACTCCCCAGGAGATCATCACCAGGGAGAACATACGTCATGTGTACGGTGTCGACTGCACCATCACAGATGACTGCGGCACCCCTCACGTTGTACTGCAGGACGTTTTGGAGGTTTCCTTGGACCGCCGTTGACTGTGGATGCAGTATCGATTACATTCATAATGGGATCAGGTACGGACAGTCTTAATTCCTGGAAATGTGCATATTTCCCTACATTTTGAACGTATTTTCGCAGTTCTTACCGTAAGTTCTATCTCTGTTGAAACAAATGGTCTTTCAACAGGGAGATGCGCCTACTCCCGTAGGAAGAGGCCGACCGGTTAAGGGTGATCTGACCCGATCATCCGAAGATGATCAATTCCGACCTTATAACGGGTCGATTGCCAGCTCACCATTATCATGGATGGCCAGCTTAAATCCTAGTGTATAGAGACCTCAACTCCGCAAAATAGGGAATATATTGAGTCCTAATGCGGAGTCAAGCTTTTCCAATTTAGCAGGAAGTTCGCAATCAACGGTACCGGATTCCATTTCGACTGCATATGCTTTCGAATATGCGAATAGAACATCATCGACTGAATAATCCGAGGCCAGTCCGGCCTTGCGGATGCCCGGGAGTATCTCGTTCACCCCCGTCACCTTGGTGAACGAGGTGATTATGTCTATGCGTTCGGCACCCGATATAGCCTCGTTCAGGGGATCGAGCAGAGGTGCGTCGTATCCCGTGAACACCCTTGAATCGGAGATCACGGCGAGGGATTGCCCTATTCCGATTAATATCTTACACAGGGCCTTCCCTGCCGGGAGATATCCGGTCCCTCCTCCGTGAGTCCGCAGGTCAGAATCCGAAGTTCGTGCTTATCAGGAACACCAGCATCGACACGGGCAGCATCATGCCTATCCTGCGTGCCACGTTCTCCGTCCTCGCATTCCCCTCCAGGAAGGATACGAGGGCGGCTATCATGACGCACAGTTCGGCGAGGTATACCATCAGCACCGCGGTCGTCCCGGAGAACCCCCCGTCGCCGGATATGGCGGTGAGGGGCGTCAGCATCGATGTGCTCAGTCCCAGCACGAGAGGGGCGAACACCGCCGCCGTGGAGAACATCGTATCCATCATTCCGCGCAAGTCGGACCTTATACCCCTGCGGACGGTCTCTTGGTCCTTCAGCTGTCTGCCGACAGATAGTGCCAGTCTCCCGGCATCGCGGAGGTCCTTGAGGCCGGCGTCGTATATCCCGCACACCGTGTCCGCAACCGTCGGCGATGTCGGGGCGATGGCGGCGGTTATGGCCGAGCGTACGTCCCCCCTGCATATGGACAGTTCCCTTCTCAGGGCCTCCGCCACCGGACCGCATTCCTCCCTGGCACCTATGGACCCGGTGAGGGCGTCCTCGAACCCCTCCCCTGCGATGAGCCTGTTCCCCATCTCGAAGACGGCGTCCTCCAGGGCCCCGGCCCTCCTCCGTCTGGCCGTCTCCCTTTTGTATCCCGGGTACACGCTGATGAAGAGTATAGCCCCGCCTGCGGCGCACCCGATGCATCCCGCGGTCACGGGTCCGGCCCCTGCGGCGGCAAGTGCCAGATACACCGGTGTCGCCGATGCGAGGGGCAACAGGTAGCCGTAGTTGTTCCCTGTCTTCCCGGAGGGCATGAACGGGTTCTTCTCCTTGATGGAGGCCATGACGGCCACCACGATGGCGGGGATGAGGACGAGCGTGATGACGGCCAGCTGACCCATCCCTATGGATTGCGACCCGAAGATCCCGCTGATGCTAAGCATGGGGAGGATGGACATCAGGATCATCGGCATCATTATCCCCACTCCGAACACGGCCATGCAGGGGGCGTTGAGGGAGGAACTGTACGCCTTCCCGGCCTCCCTGAGGCCGGAGAGGGCGATCTCGGAGGCGTCGCGGAGGGTCCTCTCCCTCTCGCCGGCCTCGCGGGCCTCCGCCGCGGACATCACCATATGGATGGCCATGGAGTATGCGGCGGCACCGTCGCGCAGCTGTGACAGCTCCTTGGTGAGGGATGATTTCATGTCGGCCTCGATGCGGGTGTCGGCTCTGTCCACCACACGGCGGAACATCTCCGCGGACAGGGCGGGACCGCTGTCCGCTACATTGCGGACGGCGACGTCCAGCGAACCTCCGTTCCCGATAACGACGGTCATCATCCCGACCACCTCCGGTCCCTCGTTCAGGAGGGGCGGGACCTTTATGTCCCGGGCCGTCCGGACCTTTTTTTCAGTACGGCGTCCGGTCCTGTGTACGCTCTCCTGGATCATATGTCGTCACCCAGTCCCTTGCCGGTCTCGGTGCGGACCTTCATCTTGAAGGTCATCAGGATCTCCTCCGCGGACCTTCCCGTATGGCGGGCCATATGTTCGTTGGCCGCCACCACCCACTCCGGGCTGTAGAACTCCTCGTATCTCTGGGCCAATTGTGCCAGATATTTCCTCAGAAGCCCTCTGGCCTTTATCTCCTCCCGGGCCTCCTCCTCGGACATGGAAGAGGACGACAGGGCCCTTCTCATGACCGGCACCGAGAAGTCCAACCTGTTCCCGGACATGTCCACGAACTCCCCTATGCGGTCGGATGTGGACACGACCTCGTTGACCCTCCTGGCCTGCGCCCCCGTCCTCCTGTCGCGGAACGTCCCTATGGTGACCAGGATGTCGGTGGCCATGAACGCCTCCGCCGAGATGCCCATGTCGTGCACGACCCTCTCGAAGACGGTCTTGGCGGAATCCCCGTGGATTGTGCCCATGATAGAGCTTCCCGCACGTCCCGTGCGCATGCTCTGATAGAGTGTCTTCGCCTCCTCTCCTCTGACCTCCCCGAGGATTATGGCGGACTCTCCGAGTCTGAGGGAGACCCTGAGCGCCTCGTTGGACCGGGACAAGTCGTTCCCGTCCATCCTGTCGTCCACGAGTATGGATTGGATCTTGTACCCCATCTTCCTCATACTCTCCCCGGGGAGCTCGATGGTGTCCTCTATGCTCGAAACCCCTCGCATCAGAGGGAATTCGGACATCTGGCACATCTGATAAGAGAGATGTGCCGAGGGGCCTAATGACGGGGACCCCATTGCTCCGAAACGGATTCCGGAACGCCGCATCCCTTGATGTAACAAATCGTAGAAAGAGTGATAAAAGGTTTTTGCCCCCGAGAGGAGAATAGTCGTAAAAGGTGATTCTGTACCCTAAATTCTGCGCGTGCAAGTAACCTAACGCACACGCGCGTGAGCGCGTACACGCACGAGGTCAGAGCGACAATAGTTCCTCGAGGGAACAGACCTGACTGTCGACCACCACTTCTTTGGGAACAGGTATCCCGAACAATCCGAACAGGTTGCGGGCGGCCTTGTCGACCTCGGTGAGCATCGCGGTCTCACCGACCCTGCGTGCCTGGATACAATCCGCCATCGATACTGCCGAGGAGACGGATATACGATGGTCCATCTTCGCTTCACGCAGTTCGGCAGAGATCTCGCAACGCAGGATGAGGTCAAGGAACCTGATGAACTCACGTCCTTTCATCGATTCCTTATCGGAGGTGTAGAAACGTGATGATTCCTCCTTCGAGAAATTGAATGCCTGTTCCGTGAGACGTCTTGCATCGTATGCGGACATCGCAACCTCCCATTCCACCCCGGGACTTGCCAGCATCACGAAGAGTCCGGCCCTGTTCTTCACGAAGGACAGGGAATTCTGTTTCTCCTTCACTGTGATCTTCCTTCCGTCGGGGAACAGGTCGAAATGCTTCGCGGCAGCGCCCGCGAAGCGTTTGAATTCCGCTTCGGGATCCCTGCAATCGATCGTAGCGGCCTTCTTCTTGAGATCGCTGATCATCTTGTTGTGTCTCTGGACCTCATCAGAGTACTTTTTTGAATCATAACACACGAAAGCGGTCAGCATCGGACCAGGGATGCCGCTATCCCCGTTGAGGTTCACCAGATCATAGGCCAGATCTCCGTCAGCCTTCCGACGGTCTTCGGGTGAAGGAGTGACACTGAGTGCGGTCTTCCACACGGTGTACATGTGTCCGTCATACTCCAGGTCCTCCCGGTCTTCAGAGGACTTGAACTCGGTCATGAGTTTCTTCACAGCACTAGAGGAGGTATTGGCAGGCATGACGAACCTGTGGTTGTTGCGAAGAAGGTAGTCGATGTTCCAACCTGATTCAAAACCGCGGTCACAGACGAACAGAGGATCTTCTCCGCCGTAGGAATCGATCTCTCCTGCCAGCAGCTTGACCGTGTCCATGTCGGACACGTTGCCGGGGAATATCCTGTACATCAGGGGGACTCCGCGTTTATCGGTGGCAAAACCTATCTTGATTTGTCTGAGGTCCTCGTTATCCTTGTCCCCCTTCACATATTCGGCCAGCCCTTCCATGTCCGAATGGCAGCCTTTGGTGGTCGTGTCCCATGCGACAAGTCCCTTGTTGCGGGCGATACGGCGCCTGAAGAATCCTTCGATGTTGGCCTCGGCCTTCATCCCGATCTCCTTCGTGATGCGCGACAATGATCCTGAATCGAGGGAACCGCTCAGACCGTAGTACTGTCTGCCCCAGGTGCGCTGAAGCGCACCTTGTACCGAGTCGAAGACACCGTTGCATTGGACCAGAGTCTCAGCTGTGACAAGCATGGTCTTCGCCATGCCTCCGAACGAATCGATGAGGTCCTTTCCGAGACCGATTCTCCGTTGGATGCCGTCGAGCAGGTAAACGCCGCCGTAATCTCCGACCTCTAACTCCGACAACCTGGTGATCTCACGTCCCTTGGCGATTTTTTCGCGCGTCTCGCGCGATTTCTCAGGAATTTTCTCAAGCAGTTCCCCGGTGTCGGGATCGACACGTCCGAGGTATCTCGAGACAGTGTGTTTTCTCCCATCCACCATCTCCGAGGTCACTTCGTAGGCATAGAATTTGTCTCCTCTCTGCCTGATCGTACGTTTAATACCCTCTCCCTGACGCGGTCTTGCCATAAGTTACTTACCATAAACCGTATGTAAGTAATGTTATATTAAGGTGTTGTTTCGGTCTAGCCAGCATATGAAAAATCACCAATTTTAGAGATAAAAATTACTTGCACGCGCAGAATTTAGGCCTGTACACATAATATTTTGATTTCAGCAAACATAAAAACCATCAATAATTTAAAAAAATCATAAAGGGATTGAAATCTATGGATGATGTAAACGAAAATTATTCTGAATCTCAGGAGGACATCCCACGCAGTCCCCCCGCAATAATTCATTGCGATAAAACAAAGAAATTCTCTCAATTCTCGCCCATCATCATTTCAGAGACAGAATCCCATAATAAACGCTTATCTTTCGAACCCATGATTGTTCCTGAGGGTGAACATGGTTTATTGAGAGGACATCTCGTATATGAGCCGATTGAAAAGGGGTATCAGGGGACATACAGTCCGATTAAAGATACAAACAAGATTGGAAAAAAAGATGTATCAGCTGTCAAAAAACAAAAGATTGATTTGGAATTGAATAGCGGAGAGATCAAAACTCTCAGATGTGTTTTGAATTCTCTCAAAAATGTGGCTGATAGACAATACGAAGACATCCATTATCGTCAGATAGACCAGCTTTTCTCACTTGACGATCTTCATAAGATTCTGAAAGATAATTGGCACCTAGCTCAAGTGGAGCCCAAGCTTTATAAAATCCTGATGTCACTCACAGAAACACCTCAGAGAGATGTTGCAGACATAATAGCTACATTCGTTGAAGAGCTCGAAGGAAAACCGCTACTTTCAGATAAACCCCTGTCTTCTAAATTTATTTCCTCACTAGTAAGCACGTTATCCAACACATCATCAGATGATGTGGAAATGATTATCTCACTTCTTACAGACGATAATAGACTTTTGCTTAAGCAACATCTCAACATAGTAGAGTTAAAAAGCTTCATTACGAAGTTGAAGACCAATGTAGAATTGGATAAAGGGGAAGATTACTGGCAAGAACTGATTATGCAAAATAGTTGGATTATCTCTCAGTTATTCGCATATCCGTTTGTCTTCCAGGGAGATAAAGTCCATGTCGGCGGACAAACGTTGAAAAAGGATGGGGGCGTAGTAGATTTCCTAGCCAATAACAAAATAACATCCAACGTCAGTCTCGTCGAGATAAAAAATAATTACGACAACCTAGTAAAAAGCAAACCGTATCGTGAAGGACTCAAAACCTACTCCATGTCTGATGATTTGATTGGCGGGGTAGTCCAAGTTCTAGATTACAAGAACACACTAATCTCCAATTCTCACACATTGTTAAATCCAGAACATCTCAATTCTTTCAACCCCCAATGTGTCCTTATCATTGGTAGAATCAAGAATTTAAATCCTAATCAAATAAAGAGTTTTGAACTCTATCGTTCTGAACTCAAGGATGTTACAATAATCACTTATGATGAATTGATTAGCCGTGTAGAACTGATTTTAGCCTGTCTTGAAAAAACTGACTGATTCTGATGCCCTAACCCTTTGGTAAACACGGAATTCAAGCATCTGGCACATTTGATAAGCATGATGTGCCGAAGGCAGATGAGGGAAGTTGACCGATGCTCCGGAGACGGATCTCGGAACGTCGTATTCCTAAATACTCTGCCGTGGAATGGGAATAAAGGTTTTCCCGTTCCTTTTGGACCGCGTCAGGGGTACTAACTTGTTACATGTAGTACGCGGGTTTATATTCCCTTCAGAGACCTTATCTAATCATGTCTAACATCAAAGCGGACACAGCAGAGCTCGAATACGAATTCCTCTACAACCTCAGGGATCAGACGTTGCTGTTCCTGAAGATGTGCCCGGATACAGGCGGGTATGCGAACGAGATACTGAACACATTGGACGAGATGGTGGATACTCTCGGAAGAAGACTGATCAAGAAATGAACTTCATTGAGTTGCCGATCTCATCAGAATGCGGGAGGCGATGTTTCCCGAATATGTGATTGACCATACGACCTCTATTCCGATGCGTTCGGAGGTTATCAACCCCATGGAATTCAGCAGACCAGTATGGTATCCCTGTTTGCTGGGTGAAAGATCGGTTATCGCTCTGAGTTCTTTATTGGACAACCTTCTGTTCCTCTCGATCACCAGAAGCGTTTCCTTAGTGAACCCTTTGATCTTGCTGACATCCGGCAGACTCGGGATAGTGAACATCTTCAGCTCCTCTTCAGCGGTCAGATTGCCGTGATCCCCCTTGTTCATCACGTAATACAGATCCGCACCAATGTAGAATGCCGCACAGCAGGCCGCTCCGCTCATGATATGGGTGCCCGATGTGAAATTGATATGAAATGTGACATCGTCGCGGAGGCGCCTTTCCAACGAAGCAATATCCAGTATGGCATCAATCGTAGATTCAAAATCCCACGATTCGACCTCTTTGACGATGACCTCCTCCACGCCGCTGTTCTTCAGAATCTGCATGGCTTTCTTCTCTGCTTCCTTTAGCTCTATGTAGTGCTGTTCTCCGACCCTGCTGCGGATATCTTTGGAACCCAAGAGGTAAACCTTGTCAATAGGGAGATTGGAACGGGTGACCGCCACCGATGGGTTCACGTTTTTTCCCATGTTGCAGATATGAACGTGATAGACCATATTACAAAAAATATTTGTAAATTATAAATAAAATTCCATTAACCTTTCAGCCCAATCATTTATTAGTGATTGAGATGAATGAAATTAAATCAGTAAACCTGCACGTCACCGATGCGTGCAATTATCATTGCAAATTCTGTTTCTCATCAGGGAGGAACTGTTCAGGGCCCGGGACGATTGGTATAAATCGTTGGAAAGAAATCATCGCCGATCTGATAATCGACAAGGGAATCGAGAAGATCAACTTCGTCGGCGGCGAACCGATAATGTATCCTCATCTGGACGGACTGCTGTCCTATTCCAAATCGATGGGTGCGGTCACATCCGTGGTAACCAACGGATCTCTGGTCGACAAAGGGTTCTTCGTACGCAATTGTGGCATCGTAGACTGGTTGGGTCTTTCCGTCGACTCTACCGACGATTACACCGAGGTCATGCTCGGCAGACACTCGAAAGGATGCAGACATCTGGAAAACGTCAGGACGGCCTCCGCCCTTGCACATGATTTCGGGGTCAAACTGAAACTGAATATAACGGTTAACCGCCAGTGCTATTTCGAGGACTTTTCTGGATTGATCAGGGAGCTGGATCCAGACCGTGTTAAGTTCATGCAGTTGTCGCGTATTGCAGGGATCAACGACCGTGCCTATTCGCAGCTCTCGCTGACAAATGCGTCGTTCGAAGAATTCAGGAAAAGACATTCCGGGATTGTCCTTTCAAACGGTTCAGTTCCCGTTTTCGAGACCGAAGATGACATCTCCAATTCGTATCTGATGATTGATAAAAGCGGCCACATCCGGTTGGACGGTCCGAACGGATATTCGTTCAAGGAATATGATGCATACTGGAATGGGGACTCCGGATTCAAAGTAGATTCGGGAAAGTACATAAAACGCGGAGGAATTTATGAATGGAACACAGAAAGAAAGGGGATCGACGATGGCGGACAGTGAGAAACTGGGTACGAAGAACAGCCATTTCGTACCGCAGTTCATACAGAGATGGTACGGAAATAACATCAACGTCTTTAACGTCAAAACCCAAGAGTATTTCCCGGACCGCAACCCGAAATCCATCTTCAGCGAAATCGGACTCTATCCCGATGAGCTGGAATCCAAGTTCAACGAGAAGATGGAATGCGATGCGTCCACTCTTCTTGCCAGGAAAATACTCTCTGCCAAGAAAAAGGTCGATCTGACACGCAAGGATGTTCAGATCATCAAACGCTTCCTCATGATGGGTATGCTACGCACTGCTGACTGTATCAAACTGGGTACATCTATTAGAGATTTGTATCCCCTTCATCAGCCGTTCTTCGATCCGGAAAAACGCTATGCCTCGGAGCTTGAGAAGAAAGAATCCAGTGTGGATTACTGGATCAGAACACTGGAATCCATACTCGACCTCCAAGAGGATTTCAATCCACTAACTGTCAGAGAACATCCGAACTCTACATTCTTCGCTTTCTATTGGACTGCACTTGTTACTTCTGGTTATATTGCTATCTGGGATGCACCTGAAGGACATGAGTTCGTCATAACCGATATCGGGATGACTTCAGAAGTTGAGAAAAGAGATAATTTCTACGGTGTCATCGAAGGCAGGAAGAAGAAACTGCTGATGGCATTATATAACACTTACAAAGAATCCGCCGGCAATCCGGAAACAAAGGAATTAAAACTCAGGTCAGTAAGACAAATCCTTGCCTGGCAATACCAATTCAATGAAACGTTCTTTATGTTCCCACTATCCGCTAAGAGGATGATTGTACTAATCAACCCGTTCTTCAAAGAATACCAAGCATCATATGAACTGTTGAAGGATTTGCTGCCGCCCCTCAGTTACTTCACCAATATGGATGACATGAGGCTTTATCAACCGAATCAAAGCGAGAAAATGATTACGGACAACAGCCCCAGATCGCTAAAGGACAAATACACATACGTACCAATAGAATTAAAACCGAAGGAGATCAAGTACTGCAACTGCCTGCTTTTGGACAGAATCCACACATGGCTCGGTTTCGGTTCGATGGAGTGCGTTTATCAGAGCATTCTGGAATATGAAAAGGAACCGTATGCCCGCAACGACTATACTAATTTGTATAGGCTGGCACATGAATATGCGAATGCGAAAAAAGATGCACGTTCTGAATAAGGTGGAAGATGGGGAGACCCCTCTCCGTTTGTTCAAAATGTTTTCACTCGCTGTCAGTTTCCTGATCCTCGTCGGGTGCTTCTAGTTGAAGATTCCCCTCTCCGGACTGAAGAAGGAACGCATCTACGTCACCGAGAATACCCTGGATATTCTCGACCAGATTGTCCAGCATCGTCATCTGCTTTCCCCATTCACGGTCCATGTGGACCTTGGCACGGTATATCGCATCCTTCAGGGCGATGTACTGTTTGCCGATGTTCTCGATTCTGTTGCGGAATGTCGCGCTTGTAACGAACTCATAGACCGCATCCTGAACTGTCTCTTTGTGTTCCGCGACAGCCCTGGCCTTGCTGACTGCGATGATCTCGTTACGCAGAGCCCTGGCAATCGCAAGAACGTTGGAGGGGCGGATTAACCAGACCCCGTCCTGATAGGTGAATTCCTCCATGTTCTTCCCGAACACATTGGACACCAATACGCCCAGGTCTCCGTTCACTTTCTCCATGTCGCTTCTGAGCTTGGGGATGAATTCGTTCTTCCACCCCTTGACGTTCTTGGATTCCCACACGATAACTCCGCAGGGCTTCCCGATATCGTTGACAACCGTCTGGATGACATCGGCACTGGGTTTCCCCTTCTCGACTTCCTCGACTCTGTCCATCGGGAATTCCTGGTGCAAGCAATCTTCCAGCTGGAGTTCCTGTACCTCGCCCTGAAGCTGCTGGGAACCCTGTTCGATTTTACGCTGGGATTCCTCGAGCAATTTGCTCAAATCGTGAATCTTCTTTTCATAGGCCGCATTCTTCTCGCTGTTGGCTTCGTCCGCGTCCTTCCTTGCTTTGGCAACCAATTCCTCAGACTTGGCATTGAACTCCTTCTGTGCATCGAGTTGGATATCGTGCAATCCGAAAACCGCATCTTTTTGCCGAAAATGCACCAAATCCGATGAACCGAATGATCTGGCTAGGCTCAGGTTGGTAACAACTTGGGACATCAAAACACACAACGGGAGGGATGCGACCGCTTACGGGACGATCCCGATGCACTGATTGTCGAACGCATAGTCATGACGGGAGGCTACGAGAATCCCGTTCAGATCCCTCCTTCGGGCGATGGCGATTTCTGGTTCGAGAGCTACGACCTGAACATCGGATCGTTCTACTCCGACAATGCCGAAAAACTCGTCGGACGCCTGTACCTGAACATCG